>Ga0209816_1000040_pt1 | contig 100846 bp, 102 predicted proteins | sample CoawatmetaG01DNA_FD_187509 | JGI IMG/M metagenome (GOLD analysis project Ga0209816, IMG submission 187509) | Marine microbial communities from the West Antarctic Peninsula - Coastal water metaG017-DNA (SPAdes) (version 2) | ecosystem: Environmental > Aquatic > Marine > Coastal ...
ACAGAAAAATTAGATAATTTAATTGAATACTTCAAAAGTAGCGAACTTCAAAAAATGAGTCATATTAAATTTGATTTTGTAGGAATTCAGCAATTCGAAGACTTGGAGTCATCTAAAAAATTTTTAGAAAAAATAATCCTATCTGAAACTCAGAATTGGATAAAATTAAATCAAAAAACAATTGAAGATATTTCTAAAAAATTATTATATAAATAATTTTTATGAGGTTACAAAAAGGTTTCTCACTAGTGGAGCTGTTGGTGGTCATCGCAATTATTGGATTGTTATCAAGTATAGGAACTGTTGGCTTTCAACGATATATAGATATTAGCCAAACAAGTGTAGGTCTACAAAATTTTAATACTTTTTCAAGATTTTTATCTACAGAGTTATTGTTGCTAAATAATAATATTAAAGAACAATCTTCTGATATTAAAGCGGGGAATGTTCTATGGAGAAAAGACACTCATAATTTAGACTCTTTTTTAAACGGAGTAGCCTCGTTTCATGATCTAGATTCCGACCTGGGTGGTTTTAAAAATCCTTTTGGAGGTTCAGATAAAAAACAGATTTACTCCACTAGCAACCTTAACGACCCTGATAAATCTAGCTTGACGAATCAGGGGAATATAGTTCTTAGAGTTCATCCATCCTCTCCTTTGGATGGGGCTAAAATAGCTGGACCTCGAAAGTTTCAGGTTCTTTATTATATAAAAAATGGAGTTTTTGACACAACCATGATCTCTAGTTATGTTTTAGAATAATTAGTTAATTAAAATATTTAATAAAGTCTTTTAAATATCCAAAACCTGAAACAATTATTGCAATCTTCGATAAGATTTTCCAAATTTCCCTACCATAGTATTTATTGGAACTTCTCCAAACACCAACAATGGATATTAAAATATAGGTAAAAAACACGAAATATAGAAAAAATATAACTATTTTTCCAATAATATTTTTTGGTAAAATTTGATTCGTAATTAATGCATCAATAGGATTTTCATGAAAAGCAAAGATTGCAGAAAAAATAACTACAAAAAAAAAGAATGGAACAATATTTCCAAAAAACCAATAAGATCTACTTAAACTAAGCTCTCCAAGCCATAATTTATTAACAATATTAAGTATATAATGCATGTTTTACCGATTTTTTAGCTATACTATAGCTTAAAAATTTCATACAAATTAATTTACATTTTAATAAATTATAAAATAAACTGAAAAAAAGGAATAGAAATGAAAAAAAGTTTACAAAAAGGTTTTTCACTTGTTGAATTGCTAGTGGTCGTGGCCATCATAGGAGTTTTAGCAGGAGTAGGTATAGTAGGTTACCAGTCGTATACAGAATCTGCTAAGATTAAAGTTGCAGAAGCAAACTACAATTCAATCACGCGTTTTATTGAAACAGAATTAACACTTTTAAATAATGGTGTTCAAGATTCTTCAGGAGCTTTAATGAATAATGTTAGAGGAGCAAATGCACCAACAGCAATTGGTACTGTTGCATTCACTAGAGACACACATACCGTTGCGGGATTAAAAGGAGCAATTGAATTTCACTTTGGTATGGCGAATGAAGGGTTAAAATTCAAAAATCCTTTTGCAGTTGGAACTAATCCACAATTAAGATCATTATCTGGAACTGGCACAGGTGCTGCTGCAGATTATGGAAGAGGTTTTATATTGCTTAGACAATCTCAGCCAGGAGAAAATGGCATACTACCTGCTGGAGCTGCTGCTGCGGATAATGTTCTAATTGGAAAATTATCAGCTGTATACACTGCTATTGCAGATGTACCACCTGCGGTTCCTACAGCAGCTGAATTAACTGCTGGCATAGCTTCAGGAAAGTACAAAATTAAACATTTTGAATTAAAATAATTTTTCAAATATATTTTTAAAAAAAAAGGCTTCTATTTAAATTAGAAGCCTTTTTTTTTGTCTAAAACAAATACACTAATTGATTAATAATTATTTTTTAAATAATATTTGAAAAGTATCTTTAATAAATTTAAAAAAGTTTACTTTCTTTTCGGTGAATAGTCCTTCCTCATAATCATTTACTATTTTTTGATAAAATAATGTTTTGTCTGGAGATATTGAGTTGAATTCAAAGTATTTTAAGAAAATATTCTGATGGGTATCGTATATGTTAGTTTTAAGCCTAAGTTTTTTAAGTAAAATTAAGAATAAGAAGTCCGTATAATTTCTTTTGATTACTACAATCATTAAAATTGCAAATAAAAACAAGCTAACAAGGACCAGGAGAGTATCAAGAAAAATACCAAAAATTACACTCTTATCTAATTTAACAAATTCATTTATAAGCTTACTTCTTTTTTTAGAATCGTAAGATAGTAGGAAATTAGACCATTGGTAATCTAAGTATTTAAACCACAAGACAATAGACTCGGTTGGTATAAGCTTATAAAAATTTTCATTTTCTTTAGTTTCATCTTGATTATTAATATTAAAATTGTTGATGTTAGATCTAATTCTGTTGGAAGGAATAACTTGTGTTGGATCAAATCGAATCCAACCCTTATCAGCAATCCAGGCTTCTACCCATGAGTGCGAGTCCTGCTGAGAAAAAGTAAAAAAATCTCCATATGCATTGTATTGCCCTCCATAATAACCAGTAACAATCCTGCTAGGAATACCTGCAGCTCTAGCTAATATAGTCATCGTTCCAGCATAATATTCACAGTAACCTTCTTTGTTTTGAAAGAAAAATTTTGAATAGTTATTACCGATAGGCTGAGGACTAAGAGTATAGAAATACTCATTTTTCTCAAAGTGCTTCATAACAAAATTCAAATAATCTAAATCCGTCTTGCCTTTTTTATTTTTTTTAGCCCAGTCAAATAAATTATTATTAAGAGATTTAGGAAGCTGTAAGTAATATCTTAAAGATTTCTTGTTTATATCCTTAAAAGGGGAGGTGATTTGAGATACAAAATTAAACTTACTTTTTTTAATAATATTTTTATCCAGTTGATAAGTTAAGTTATGATAATCGTAATAAAAACTATTTACAGGTAAGACATAATCTAAAACAGGAACCCATTTCTTATCATAAGCATTAACAAGCACAGTATACTTCAATAGATTAGTATCTTTTATAAAAGTTTGAATATTATTTTTAAAAACCGTTTTGGTATCCAAGGTTTGCCAATTTTTTTTAAAATCGAGAATAGAAAAAGTCTTTACCCTAAAGTACAGTTGGTTCTGGTTTACTTTTTGTTGGAACGTTGCATCAAAAACACTTTGATCATTCTGAGTTATCTTTTCAAAAGTCCCAAGAGATATTGTATCCGGAATTCCAAGGTTATTTGTTTTGCTGGTAAAAAAGTTAATATTCACTTCCGTTCTGGGAAAAAGCAGGTAAGTTATTATAATAGTAGGGACAGCTACAAGTATAACTATGATCAATCTTTTCAGATTACCAAAATTGATATGAATCAATTCCTTTTGATTAATTAAATATAATAAAACAATAATCAGAACGGTGTTTGCACCAGTCAAAATACTACTAATAAGATTTTGATTGTTAATTAAATTTGCAACGGTAAGAAAAATACCAAGAGATAGAAAAAAAAAGTAATTTTTATTTTCTGTTTCTAATAATTTAAATAAGAAAAGAATATAAAGACAATTGACAAAAAAATCCTTTGTAACGGTATACTCTTCAAATATAAACTGAATAACAATAAAAGAAATTAAAATTAGGTGCCTAGTTAAGAAATGAGTCTTGATTGATTTTAATTTACAAGCCAGCACTGCGGAGGTTATCAAAGCAAGATATAGAATATTGGCAGAATCTAGTTTTTGCCATTGTAACAAAAACTGTATTAGAACCATTGCAATAGGAATGTTCAGGTTTTTGTTCATTTAATCTATCTCTGCAATTATTTTTAATAATTTATTTGCATGGTGAGAAGTCTCTCCATAATCAGACTTGTGGTCTTTAATTTTGATTGCAAAGACTTTCTTTTGTTGGAGACATTCCTTTATTAAAAAAACTATCATTCCTAATTTGGTTTCATGATCTTGTTTTGGAATTTGATCATAATCAATTAAAATTTTTTTAATATGTAGCTGGTTCTCAAATTTTTTTATGTATAGTTGATCTTTGCTACTTGATATCTTCCATGCAATTTTGCTCTCACTCATTCCTTCTTGAAATTGGTCAATTCCATCAAAGTCTTCACTAGAATTGGATTGTTTGCTCGAAATATGAGTTAAAAAATCATTAAAATTTCTAAAACACTGAATAGGCGAAGGATATACGTAAACTTTTACTTTAAGTTGAAACCAGTTCCAAGCCCGGGTAATGCCAAAAGGAAAAGATGTTTCTATTCTCAACAAAGGAAAATCATAACAGCCTCTTCCTGGAAAAAGCCCTTTTAAAAAAACTATATTTTCAGCAGAAGTGAGATTGAAATTGGTAGATTTAAATTTGCTTTCTTTATCGAAAATAAAAAAATTTATTTTTTTTTGCTTGGAGTGATTGATGATGTGAAGCTTAATTCCTCTTGTGTCTTTGTCATGAATAATATTTTCAATTGGCTCAAAGCTAAGATGATTTATATTTTCATAAGTAATTAATATAGATAAAAAAAATAAGATAGATAAAATAATTAAAAGAATAAGACCTAAATTGATTTGATAAATCGTTGCAGCAATTAATGACAGAATGATAAATAATCCTATTTGAAATCCATGCTTAGTAGGAAAGATATAAATATTTTTTTTAGAAACCGTTGGATCTGGATATTGAGTAAGTTTTTTTGCAACAATAGAAAAATAAAATCTATTTAATGCTTTTGAGATCATTAGCGAGGTAAGGCAACTTTCTCGATCACTTCTTTTTGAATATAATTAATAATATCTACATGAGAATCAAAGTTCTTTATTCTGTGGCGCAAGATATAAGGAAATATTTTTTGCACCTCATCAAACGTAACATAGTTCTTGTTTTGTAAGAATGCATATGCTTTTGATATTTGTACAGCAAATAAAAGTGTTCTCGTAGAAAGGATTACATCAAATTTTATTTCACCAGCTTGCTTTTTTAAACTTTGAATATAATCAATCACTAAGTCTTTGCATTGAACAAGAGAAACTTTTTTCATCAGCTCTTCTAAATGAACTTTATCTAATTTTTCTGTGCTAGGATTGGATTGGTTTGTTAAAATATCTTTTTCATGCTTTGAAGAGAGTGGATTCATGGAAAAAGAAATCATAAAACGATCTAATTGAGATTCTGGTAAAGGATAAGTTCCAACTTGATCTGATGGATTTTGAGTTGCTATGACAAAAAAAGGGTGGGGAAGTTTGTGGGTCGTTCCATCAATGGTAACACTCTTTTCTTCCATGCTTTCCATAAAGGCACTTTGACATTTAGGGTTACCTCGGTTTAGCTCATCTGCTAAAATCATATTGGAAAAAACCGGACCTTTTTGTAGGTGGGGTTGGTTGTTTATGTATTTGGTAAATCCATTAATATCTGATGGCAACATATCTGAAGTAAATTGTATCCTTTTAAAATCTAAGTTTAAATTTTCTGCAATCAGTTTTGCAAAGGTTGTTTTTCCAGTGCCTGGATGGTCTTCTAATAAGATACTACCTCCAGCCAGAATAGAAGCCAACGCAAGTTGTATTTTATCTTCGTTGCCTACAATATTTTTATTTAAATGGAGAATGAGTTTTTTAGTCATTTTTGAACATACTACTCTTGAATATATTTTCACATAATTTTAGAGTCACAGATTGAAAGATATGTTGAAGGCTTTTATGAAAAAATCTGTATTTTGCTAATTTGGTCGGTATTTACGTTTTTTCTTTATCTAGCTCCTTTGTGAAAATAAGAGAATAGTTTTGTTTAAAAAACAAATATTTACTTATTAATTGAAAAATTGGTAATTAAAATTGTTATTATACACCTTTTAGTTGCACTACGGTTACATCAACAGTCTATACATGTTAAAAAGTACTCAAAATCAATCAATATTCAATGGAAGGAATACAGTGAAAACACTAAAATCAATAATTTATCTATCTTTATTTGTTTTGGCATCGACGATGTCCCAAGCCAAGGAAGTTAAAATGGCTAAAGCCAACTGGGATACAGGATATTTCCAGGCTGAGGTTTACAAATTAGCCTTAGAAGAGCTAGGTTATAAAGTTAAAAAGCCAAAGGCTATTAAACCCTCTATCTTTTATGTGGCAGCTGCCCAGGGAGATGTGGACTTATGGGTCAATGGTTGGTTTGGAACCCACGATACATATCTAGCTGAAACTAAAGGAAAAGTTAAAAAAATTGGCTATGTGATGAAAAAGGGTGGTCTACAAGGTTATTTGGTAGACAAAAAAACGGCAGACCGTCTTAATATTAAGACTGTTTTAGACATTAAAAAACATGCAAAACAATTTGATGCCAACAATGATGGCAAAGCAGATATGGTTGCGTGTCCTCCAGGATGGGGATGTGAAAAGCAAATTACGAAGCATTTTGCAGAACTTAAATTAGGAGAATTCATCAATCCTATTCAAGCAGAGTACTCTGCTTCTATGGCTGATGCTTTGGCAAGATATAAAAATGGCAAATCAGTTTTGTTTTATACTTGGACTCCAAACTGGACAGTAGGTGCATTTAAACTTGGTAAAGATGTAGTTTGGATTGAAGTTCCTTACTCGAAAACAAAAGTTACTAAAGTAGCTAATGCAACCAAACCTTCTATTAATTTAGGATTTGGAGCGGATGATATTCGTCCAGCTGCAAACGTGGCATTTTTGAAAAAAAACCCACAAGTACAAAAGCTATTAGAAGTAGCGTCTATTCCTTTAGCCGATATCGCAGCACAAAATATGCAGATGAATAAAGGTGAAAAAAGTGAGAGACAAGTAAAAGGTCATGCGAAAGCATGGGTTAAAAAAAATCAAAAAACATTTGATAGTTGGATTGCAGCTGCAAAATAGTTAATTGAGCATTTTTAATCCATCGACATACGCTTACATTCCATTATCGGAATGGGTAGAAAAATACTTCAAAGAGTGGTTGTTTGATCAACGACCACTCTTTAAGAAGTTATCTGTCCCCATTGATAGTGTTTTGAATAGCTTAGATTATTTTTTTAATTTAGTGCCCTTACCTATCGTTATTTTATTCTTTGCTTATTTTGCTTTTAGAACTAATGGAATTAAATTTGCGATCTTTACTTTTTGTAGTTTGATTTTTATTGATTTAGTCGATGTTTGGGAAGAAACCATGACCACTATGGCTATGATCATTACAGCAGTTTTATTTTGTTCGGTAATTGGAATACCTATCGGCATTGCAGCATCTAGAAGTAATTTATTTGAAAAAATATTAAGGCCGATTTTAGATGTAATGCAAACCATACCTAGTTTTGTTTATTTAATTCCTGTAGTGATGTTATTTGGAATTGGAATTACTCCAGGAGTGATTGCGATTATTATTTTCTCGATTGCACCCGTGATCCGTCTGACTAATTTAGGATTAAGACAGGTAGAAAAAAGATTTAAAGATGCAGCAAGAGCTTTAGGCTGTAATAAATGGCAAGTGCTTTACAAAATTGAACTACCGTTAGCGCTAAAAACTATTATGGCAGGAGTGAATCAAACCCTTATGTTATCTTTATCTATGGCGGTGATTGCAGCTTTAATTGGAGCCGGTGGTTTAGGCCTTACAGTTTATGTAGGCTTAGGAAGATTAGATATTGGTCAAGCTCTCGTTGGCGGAATAGGAATTGTCTTGATTGCTATTATCTTCGACCGAATTTCTCAAAAATTTATTTAGATCTTAATTTTCTTCGGTATTCCCAAGGATACTCAAAGTTCATGGACCACAAGCCTAACTTATTTTCTTTTGCATATCGTTCATCTTCTATAAATTTTTTAGAATACCTACGGTAGGCAAAGGCGTATCCATTTCGAACTAAATATTTAGATAAACTATCCTTATTTACAAAACATTCTGCAACAATTCTTTTATATCGATCAATTGTTTCTTCTTTGCAAACAACAGGACGGTTATTAATTTTTTGGATCAATGCATCTTTAGCTAATACACCACACATAATAATTTTATTATCTTTACTACAAGTTTGTTTCATTTCGGGCGTATCTATTCCTGAAAAACGATACTTATTAGAGCCTATATGAATGGTATCTCCGTCAACTATATAAACTTTTTCTTGAGAAAAGGCGTTACTAGTAAAGAGCAAGATACTTAAAAAAAGAAATTTAGAAAAAGGCATAATTTATCAAAACAATTTAATTAAAAGTAAAGTTCGACACTAAAATAACAGGTTAGTGGCAAGCCTGATTAAATTTTTTTAGTCTCCAATAATTATAAGGCCAAGGAGTTAGAAACCCAACCAATAACATAACCGGCACAACCCACCAAACGAGCATTGCACCTCCGGTTAAAGCATAGTCAGTTATGTTCATCGCAATTTCCATGCTAAGCATAGAAATAAAACTCATTCCACAAGCAGTTTTAAAAGCTTTAGAGAAAGAAAATTTCTGTCTTATTAAAATATAAGTCTCTAACATAATACTAGTTAGCAAACCGTTTATAATAGCCAAAATCATAATGCTTAAAGTAGGAAAAGGAATTTGGCTTAATTGAAAAAATAAAATAGTTCCAAAATCTCCAATCGAACAACCAATCACGCACCACATGGTATTGTTAGCGCTTCTTTTCCAAGTATGTTTGCAGCCCCAATGAAAGGAAGTGTTTGTGGTATCCATATTTATTAGTTTGGAGAACTTATTTCCATTTGACGTTTATATATTTCATCATTCCAAGTGGATTTTATATAAACAAGAATATGATCAATATTTTGATCTGTTAGCTTATCTCCAAAGCCTAGCATCTTGCCTTTGTAATCTTTAATTGTTTTAGCATAGCCATATTTAATTACATTGTGCAGCATTGAATCTGGGTGATGCCAAGTGTGTGCAGTTCCATTTAAAGGAGGAGCTAGTCGCTGGCCATCTTCATCTAATTTAGTATTCCAACTTTTGGCACCTGACAGGTTTGCTTGATGGCAAGAAGCACAATTCTGATTGTATAAAAGTTTTCCTTGTTCCAACGCTACTTTAGAATCTCTGGAAATAGGAAAGTGATGATTAGCTGGAGAGCTATTCTGAAAAAGCATTACAATGAGTAGAGTGAGCAGAAATTTCTTCATAGAAATATTGACTATACTCCTTTTGATAGGAAACTGAATATGAATTATGAATATGGCTTTTGTTTGATTTAAGCATATAAGCAGAAATATGCTAGCACAATTCAAAAACCAATCTTTAGAAACACAAGGGATTATATTTATGATTTTGTCCCAATTCTTTTTTGCTGCCAACGATGGTTTTGTAAAATACGTTCTCTTAATTCATGATAATGATATTTCTTTTTTGGGTCAGATAGTTTTTATTCGTGGAATATTTGCAACGATCTTTATTGGTTTAATTTTGTTTGTAAAAAAGCAATTAGAATTAAAAAGAATGCTTACATCGAAACATCTTCTTACGAGAGGATTGATAGAAGCTGTTTGTGGAATATTTTTTTTTCTTGGTCTAGCATCCCTACCTTTTGCAGACTTGTATGTCCTATTGAATCTTGCACCAATTTTAATTACAGCATCAGGTGCTATTTTATTAAAAGAAGTAGTAGGCTGGAGAAGATGGAGTGCGGTTATTTTAGGATTTGTGGGAGTGCTTGTTGTGGTGAACCCAGGAGAATTAGAGTTTGGTTACGCCTTTGCTTTTCCACTCGTAGCAGCGATTTTGATTACTTATAGAGATACGTACACTAGAACTTTCCAAGATAAGTTTGATAGTATTCAAATTGCTTTTGTAACTTGTTTTGTAGTCTGTATTTGCTTCGGGGTTTACATGCTGTTTCATTTAAAGCCTATTCTTTTAAATGAATTAATTTTGATTTTAATGTCAGCTATTTTTCTTTCTTGTGCTTATATTTTTTCTGTTGCTACGGTTAAGATTGTATCCATCTCTTCTACCTCTACTTTTAGATATACGGTGATTATTTGGGGCTTGTTATTTGGATATTTATTCTTTCAAGAAATTCCCTCGTACCATATGATAGCAGGAGCCTCTATTGTTGTAGCAAGTGGTTTGTTTATTATTTACCGACAGAAAAAAATCGGAATTATTAATTAGTGGCCTGGAAAATCAATTAATTTAAACGTCTTATAGCCCTGAGTAAGTAATTTGTTATTTCCTGGTAAATCAAACAAATCAATTAAAAATAAAAAAGCAGATACTTTAGCTTTGCATTTTTCTACTATTTTTGCGGAAGCAAGGGCGGTACCGCCGGTTGCAATTAAATCGTCCACAACGAGCACCTTGTCTTTTTTGCTAAGAGAATTCTTGTGAACTTCGATCATATCTGTTCCATACTCAAGTTTGAATTTTTGAGAGATAGTAGCTCCTGGTAATTTGTTCTTTTTTCTTAACAAAACTAAAGGTTTTTTATTCAAATAAGCAAGCGCTGCGGCAAACACAAACCCTCTTGCTTCAATGGCGACAATTTTAGTATGAGGTATTTTTTTTGAAATAGAGTGCATTTTTTTAATAACGTAGCTAAATGCTTTTGGGTTTTCGAGCAAGGTAGTTATGTCTCTAAATAAAATTCCTTTTTTAGGATAATTGGGAATAGATCTAATATATTTTTCTAGATTCATAATAACTATATAAATATAAGGTATTATAAAAAAAGTCATGAATAAATTAGGAATTATAGGCGGAAGCGGTCTTTATAGCATTGAAAGTTTGGAAGATTCTCAATGGATCAAAGTAGATACTCCATGGGGAAGCCCATCTGATGAAATTTTACAAGCCAAACTAAATGGTAAAGAGGTATTTTTCTTACCAAGGCATGCACGAGGTCATAAAATCAATCCTTCTAATATTAATTTCAGAGCAAATATTGATGCTTTGAAACAATTGGGGGTAACAGATATCCTTTCTATGTCTGCAGTCGGTTCTTTAAAAGAAGATTTAGAACCTGGTAAATTTGTCTTGGTAGATCAGTTTATAGACAGAACCTTTGCTAGAGTTAAAACATTTTTTAATGAAGAAATTGTAGCCCATGTATCTATGGCTAAACCTATAAGCCCAGGATTAATGAGGACTTGTGAAAAAGCATTAAGGAAATTAAGTATCCCATTTCAGCAGGGCGGTACTTATTTAGTGATGGAAGGACCTCAATTTTCTTCCCTAGCAGAATCCAAACTTTATAGGAGCTGGGGATGTGATGTGATTGGAATGACTAATATGCCAGAAGCAAAATTAGCAAGAGAAGCAGAAATTCGTTATGCAAGTATTTCTATGGTTACAGATTTTGATTGCTGGCACCCAGATCATGAAGATGTTTCAGTTGACCAGGTAATTAAAACTTTATTAGGAAATGTAGAAAAAGCAAAAAAAGTGGTAGCAGAAGTTTTGATGTCTTTTGAAGAAGATATTGACCCTAAAGATCCTGCTAACAACTGTTTAGATGTTGCGGTTATTACTGATAAAAAATATTGGACTAAAGAAACAATTAAAAATTTATCAAATATTGCTGGCAGAGTTTTAAACAAATGAGAATTAATGGATCAAACTATAAAACTATTTGGTTTGACCCAAACGAAAAAAGCATAAAAATCATTGACCAAACCTTACTTCCTTTTCAGTTTAAAATTATTTCCTTAAAAACCTTTGATGATATTGTGAATGCCATCAAGACTATGCAAGTTCGTGGAGCACCATTAATCGGTGCCACAGCCGCTTACGGAATGTATTTTGCTTCGCTGATACAAGAAGACCCTTCTTTCATGATTGAAAAAGGAGAGGAGCTTAAAAAGTCTAGACCTACTGCAGTAAATTTGGCATGGGCCGTCCATAGAATTACTAAGCTTACTTCGTCTCTAAAAGAGAACTTCCAAAGCAAAGTCCTAGAAGAGTGTGAAAAAATTTGTTTTGAAGATATTGCGATTTGCGAAAGCATCGGTAACCACGGTTTAGAAATAATTAAAACAATTAAAGAAAGAAATAATTTAGATGTGGTTAATATTTTAACCCACTGTAATGCTGGATGGCTTGCAACCATAGATTGGGGCACTGCAACAGCTCCAATATACAAAGCCTTTCAAAATGGTATTAAAGTTCATACTTGGGTAGACGAAACAAGACCTAGAAATCAAGGATCTTCTTTGACATCATATGAGTTAAACCATGAGAAAGTTCCTAACACAATTATTGCAGACAATACCGGTGGCTTACTTATGCAAACTGGAAAAGTTGATTTGTGTATAGTTGGAACTGATAGGGTGTCTTCTAATGGAGATGTTGCCAATAAAATAGGTACTTATTTAAAAGCTTTGGCAGCTTATGATAATAACATTCCTTTTTATGTAGCTTTACCAAGCACAACCATTGATTGGAATTTAAATGCAGGAAAAGACATCCCAATTGAAGAAAGGCCTTCTGAAGAGTTAAGTATTTTAACTGGCTTAGACCAGAATAACCAGTTGCAAAAAATTAATATTTATCCAAAAGAAAGCAAAGCTCTCAATTTAGCTTTTGACATTACTCCTGCGAAATACATTACAGGATTTATAACAGAAAAGGGTATTTGCAAAGCGAATGCAGATTCCTTAAAAGAAATGTTTAGATGAAAAGCGAAATAGATAAAAAAAAATTAATCATACGTTATGCTAAAAAATTAAATAGTACTAATTTATCTCCCCTAAGATCAGGAAATATTTCTATCCGACACACAAGAAATAAAGAACATGGTTTTTTAATTACCCCATCAGGAATGAAGTACGAGGATTTAAAAATATCTAATATCGTATTTGTAAATTTACAAGGAAAGTTTGATAAGAAAAATAAATTACCATCTTCTGAATGGCATTTTCATAAAGATATTTATCAAAATAAAAAAAACATGAATGCAGTTGTTCATGCTCATTCAAAGTCATCAGTGACACTTGCATGCTTAAGAAAAAAAATTCCTGCTTTTCACTACATGGTTGCTGTTGCAGGAGGAATTGATATTAGATGTGCAAAGTATGCAACTTTTGGTACTTCAAAACTTTCAAACAATATTATTAAAGCTTTAAAAGATCGTAAAGCATGTTTAATTGAAAATCACGGTCAGGTTGCAACTGATATAACGCTTTCTTCAGCATTTGAATTGGCTCAAGAAGTTGAATATTTATCAAGTCAGTATATAAACTGTTTACGTCTTGGGAATCCTAAAGTTTTGTCGAAATCTCTGATGAGCAAAGTTTTAGGAAAAATTAAAAACTACAAAAAAGGAGATACCTAATGGTTAAAGTTGGTGATCACGTTACCCTAGACTTTCTAGGCGTTAAAAAAGAATACACCCCTGAATTTTACGAAACTATTATCAATAAAATTGCTAAAGCTGCAAAAGTTGGCATTGTAAACATTTCTAAATACGAGTTTAGTCCCCAAGGTCTAACTATGATTGCTCTATTAAAAGAGAGCCATATGAGTTTTCATACCTTTCCAGAAAATGGTATTATTAGCTTTGATTTTTTTACCTGCGGTAAAGTCAGTCCCATGGTTGCCCTTGATATTTTAAAACAAGAAATTGATCATACGGGTGTTGTCAAAAAAGAATTCCCACGAGATACCATTCATCCTTATCACGATATTTACAGCTCAGAAGGTCATCAAAAAAATTACATGGTGGAAGAGTTTATTAAAAGTTTCAAGTCAGAACAGGGTCAATTTATTGAAATTTTAAAGTTAAAAGAATTTGGAAATGCCTTGTTTATTGACAATGAAATCCAAGTCGCAGAAAGTGATGAAATTTTATACTCTTCTACTTTTGTTAATTCTTCTCTAGCTTTATCTGCAAGTAATGTTTCTGCAGCTATTATAGGTGGTGGTGACGGGGGAGTGGCGAGAGAGTGTATTAAGAATGGCTTTAACTTTGTCGATTGGTTTGAATTAGACCGAGAAGTAGTGGAGGCTTGTCAAAAATATCTTCCAGAAGTCTTTAAAAATATCAACAAAAGTAACAATGTTAATTGTATTTGGGGAGATGCTTTTAAAAATATTATTAATTGTGAAGATAAAAAATATGATCATTTATTTATAGATCTTAATGATGATCCTTACTGCATTAACCTAGCTGAAAAAAATATAGATAACGTCAAACGAATTGTAAAAAAAGATGGTGTGATCACTGTGCAAGTGGGTTCTAAAAACAAAAAACCAAAACAAGTAGGTGACTGGATTAGTACTTTAGAAAAAAACTTTGGAAATTCAAAAATTTCAGAAGTGTATATCCCAAGCTTTGATTGTAATTGGAATTTTGTAAGTTCTATTAATAGATAATCTTATATGAAGTTTAATGTTGCTTGCTTGCAGTTAACATGTGGCAGTGATGTTGAGCAAAATACTCAAAGTATCTTAGATTTTTCCAATCAAGCAGTTCAAGCAAAAGCAGACTTTATTATCACTCCTGAAAATTCATCTATTTTTTCTTCCGATTCAAAAGAGCTTTTATCCAAGTCAGAAGAATTTAAGAAAAATTCTTTCATCAAAACAATCCAAGAATTTTCTAAAGAAAAGAAAAAGTGGTTTTTAATTGGAGGTATGTCAATTAAAATTTCTTCCAGTAAGCTAGTCAATAGATCCGTATTAATTAACCCAAAAGGAGAGATCGTTACGTTCTATGATAAAATTCATATGTTTGATGTAGTCTTATCTAAGACAGAAAAATATGAAGAGTCTAAAAAATTTTTAGCAGGAAAAGATTTGGTACATTCAGAGCTTCCTTGGGGCATGTTGGGTTTAAGTATTTGTTATGATGTTCGTTTTCCTAAAATGTATAGAAAGTTAGCTAAGCTTGGTTGTGATTACTTGAGTGTTCCAGCAGCGTTTACTAAAACTACAGGAGAGAAACATTGGCATAGCTTGTTAAAAGCAAGAGCCATTGAAAACTTTTCTTATGTATTTGCTCCAGCACAAGTAGGAACTCATCCGAACCAAAGACAAACGTACGGACATTCTCTTATTATCTCTCCGGATGGTGCTATTCTGGCAGAAAAAAAATCAGGGACTGGTTTTATAATAGCTGATATTGATAGCGAACTTCCCAAACACTTAAGGTCACAGATCCCAAGTTTAAATTTAGATTAATAAGCTTTGTAGCTTTTAACTTCTGAAATGGTGGAGTTGGTGAGGCGGTTAATCTCTGCCTTGATCTTAGCTCGATTATCATTTTCAATATAAACGCTTCTGGCCAATTGAATAAATTTATCACCAAAATCTTTTTGTCGTTCACATTCTCTTTTTCCCTCTTCAATATCCCATAATGTAAGATTGATATTTTTAAGTTTAGTAATCTGTTCTTCTAATTCTGGACTAGGGGTTAGGGAAGTTTGGTAGGTAGCATGCAAACTGTCTAATTCTTTGTTAATAATTGCTTGTTTTGTAGGATCAGTAATCTTTACTTTTTTAATTTCTAAAATAGTTATTTTATCCATCAATTCTCCTGCAGAAATTTCCGAAAGTATTTTATTTGTGGTATTCATAGGTTTATTAGTTATTTTATTACTAGTTTATGTCAAATATTTTAATTATCAAACATGGGTCTCTTGGAGATATAGTTCAAATTTCAGGTATTTTAAAAGATATTAGAAATCATTTCTCTACCAGTTCCATTTCCATCCTTACCTCAAAACCATACCAATCATTATTCGAGCAATGTCCTTATATAGACCAAGTGCTGGTAGATTCTAGAAGAGCTAGGTGGAATTTTTTTTATCTCTGGAATTTAGTATCCACCATACAAAAACAAAAGTTTTCCCAAGTAATCGATTTGCAAAACTCTTCTCGTACTGAATTTTACCGAAAGTATTTATTTAGAATACCTTTTTGGTCTTCTTCTTATACCATCTTAACTCCAGGGGAGACGAAACAAGCATTTGATCAAAGTGGAGTACTGGACCGATTTAAAATACAATTGGAACGAACTTCTATTCCTACCAACCATACTTTAGCTCCAGATTTTTCATGGGCGGTAGATAAACATTTTTCTAATATTCCATCTAAGCCTTATGTGTTTCTCTCTCCTTTTTCTTCAGCAAAACATCCTCACAAAAGATGGCCTCATTACCCGGAACTTATTCAATTAATTAATAATAATATGCCTGAGCTTGAAGTGGTGGTGGCACCTGGTCCTGGAGAGATAAATTTATGTAAAAGTTTAAATGCAACCGTACTATTAGATGGGGACCGTCCTACCAACTTTTCTCAATTAGCTAGCATTATTAAACATGCAGCCGTAGTTGTTGCGAATGATACAGGACCTGCCCATATGGCTGCCCATTTAGAAAGTAAGGGTGTAGTATTGTTTGGCCCCCACACATCAGCAGAAAAAGTAAGTATCGAGACGAAACTTTTTAAATCAATGAACTCGGATCCTTTGGGTAATCTTTCAGCTCAATCAGTATGGGAACAAATACAGTCTTTATTAAAAGGCTAGCTTATAAAACCCTAGTAAAAAAAGTGGAATTTGTAAGCCAAAGTTAGTGATAATAGCTTTATCTTTGTTTAAAATTCCAGAAATAGTCCATCCCACGACTCCCAGCCCATGAAAAAAAATATTAAGTGGATATATATTTAAATTAGTGAGCAGAATTCCTGTCAACACAAGCGCAGTACTAATCCATTTTAAGTATTGTTTTAAAAACATCGTAACATCTCCCAGTTAGTTAAATAAGTTTTAAGTATTCTTGAATTTGGTTTTCCCAATAGAATTTTTTTGAATTTATTACTGCCAATTCACCCATTTTTTCATAACGTTTATCTTTAAGCATATTTAATAAGCACTCATAAATTTTATCATGGTTCATTCCATCGCAAAGAAAGCCTGTGATATTATTTTTAATAATATCAGCAGCTCCTCCGACAATTCCACCAATACTGGGTGTTTTGAAGCAAGCTGCTTCTAAAAAAGAAATTCCAAAACCTTCTACAGAAGCCTTATCTTCAATGGAGGGCATTAAAAATATATTTGCAGCTTGCAACAAAGCATTCTTTAATTCTGTCCTTACGTCTCCTAGGAAAATAACATTATTTTGCAAGTCCATATTATTAGTAAGATCTCGAAGATCATTTTCCTGCTCTCCCTCACCCACAATCAAATATAAAAAATTAGGATGGATAGTTTGTAAATTTTTCAAAGACAAAATAACAGAATGAATTCCTTTTCTTCGTTCCAACCTAGTCACGCTTAGCAATCTAGGACTGGTATTCCCGTACAATTCTAATACTTGTGCTTTTGCATCAGGGTCTATTTTAGGAGGCGGAAAAATTCCAGGATTAATCACTTTTATCTTATTAGCAGGAACTCCCTTTTCAATGGCAAGGTCTTTGGTAAACTTAGAATTAGCAATGATATATTTTACTTTTTTTAAACTATTAAGCATTCGAGTATGACGTAAGCTTTTTTTAGGCTGATTAATATCTTTCCCATGAATTAGGCATAACGTATTATTTTTTTTACAAACATTGTTTGAAATTTTTTCAATACTTTTCCAATGATCTGCAATTAAAGCTCGTATTCCTTTGGTGTCAGTGCAGAATATTTCAACTTGATTTTTTTTTCGATATTTTCTAACAAATTTAAAACCTCTTATTCGTTCTACAGAATAGGATTGAGACTCGTCAAAATCAATATCTCCATCAGCAGAATCAGCAAAGACTTTAATAGGGCCGTGCTCTGCCAAACTAGTTGCAAGGTCTCCTAATAGTGTTTGCATACCTCCTACTTCAGGTGGAAAACTTCTCGTAGTTATAACAAACATGTTATTTCCATTTAATATTGCATCCCATACTTGCTAGTTGTTTTTCGGGACCTATACCATCCCGAGCAATTAATTTCATTGCAGATAGTAATTCACTTGGTCCATTCATAACAGGGGTTAAATGATCTAATTTTCTTAATCTTCCCCGGTACTGTAATTTACCCTTATTATTGTAACCAAAAAAATCAGGAGTACAAACGGCTCCAAAGTTTTTGGCCACTTGTTGTGTCTCATCGATTAAATAAGGAAAAGAAAATTTATATTGTTTGTAAAATAAATTCATATTATCAAAACTATCTTCAGGATGGTTTTCTGTATCATTAGACATAATAGCCACGCTATGAATACCAAGTTTTTTAATGGTGCTTGCAATTTCTACAGTCTCTTTCATGATTGCCTGCACATAAGGACAATGATTACAAATAAACATCACCAAAGTACCTTTCGGTCCCTCGATGTCTTGTAAGGAAATGGTTTTGTTGTCGGTGGACAATAAAGAAAAATCTTTGATGGGCTCACCAAAATTACAAATAGGAGTTTTTGTTAAAGACATACTTTTAAGAACATTTTATTTACTTAATACTATAAATTTTGTTATGAATGATCCATGATTTATTCTTTAGGAAACATCAGGGTTAAAAGAGAAGGGAGAGTTTGGATAGCTCCTTCTGCGGTAGTCACAGGCGATGTGGTCTTGAAAAATGATGTAAATATTTGGTACGGAGCAGTTTTAAGGGGAGATATTGAAACTATTTCCATTGATGAAAGAACAAACATCCAAGACAATAGTGTTTTGCATACTGATTTTAAATGTAAGTTAACCATTGGCAAAGGAATTACCGTAGGCCATTCTGTTATTTTACATGGCTGCATAATAGAAGACGATTCTTTGATTGGAATGGGAGCAACTATTTTAAATGGAGCACATATTGGAAAGAATTCTATTATTGGTGCTAACTCTTTAATTACTGAAGGAAAAAAAATACCCGAACGATCTTTAGTGATGGGTTCTCCAGGAAAAGTAATTCGTGAAGTAACAGATGAGGAGATTAAAGCTATTCATGAAAATGCACAAAGATATATTCAGAATTCTAAAAGATACGAATCTGAAGCTACTGAACAAAAAGATTAATTAAATAATTTTATCTTATAACTTTTGTTATATTTCGTTTGCAGCACTTTTTCCTGCAATTTTTCCAAAGACTTGTCCGGAAACCAAACCAGCTCCTCCTGGATAATTATAATGAAACAGCCCACCTACCATTTCACCACATGTAAATAATCCTGGAATAGGTCTCCAATCAGTTCCAATTACCTGAGCATCAGAATTTATTTTTAAACCTCCAAAGGTAAAAGTAATACCGCCAGTAGTAGGGTAAGCTTCATAGGGAGGTTCATCAATTTTTGTAGCCCAGTTGCTTTTTGGTAAATTTAAATCAACAGTCGATAAGCCATCTTTGCAAGTAGGATTAAAATTATTAGCAGATTGTGCACATGAGTTATATTCTTTTATAGTTTTGAGAGCTTGCGCTTTGTCATCAATATCCATTCTTTCAACAAGTTCATCAAGCGTGTCAGCAACAATAGGCTCTCCAGTTTTGTATCTTGGTTCTAGGTGTTGAACAGTTTTTTGGTCAAAAATTTGATACGCTTTACCACCTGGCTGTTTTAATATTTCAGCTCCAAACTTTGCATATGTATAAAGTTTTGTATCTTCTCCTTCATCCACAAATCGCAATCCTTTTCTATTGATCATAATTCCAAAAGAATAGGATAATCTATTAGATTGGTCTCCCCGTTCACGATCTGCAAAGTCTGGCCAATCAGCATCAATTGGTGTTGAATGTCTTCCAGTCCACTGACCACAAGGCATGGCTCCTATAGACATGGCCATTCTTAATCCATCTCCTTGATTAAATGAAGTCCCCCTAACCTTAGCTTGGTCCCAAGGTTCACCTAGGTATTGAGCTCTCATTTGTGAATTCGCTTCAAATCCACCACAGCCCAATACTACTGCTTTTGCATATAGTTTTTTTAATCCATCCTTTTCTTTTGTTAAAACGCCAATGACTTTCCCCTTTTCATTTTGTAATAATTCTAAAGCTCCAGAACCATATCTTATTTCAATTCCAGCATTTCTAGATGCTTCAAACCACGAAGCTGACAAGCCTTTACCCTCATGTTTTGCTCGTATGACCACTCCTCCAGGAAAAGTCCATTGACCATTAACTAATACACCACAAACTGAGCAGGCTGGCTCACATTCAATTTTGGCTTTTTCCACAGCCCACTTAACTGTATCATATGAATTATCTATTAATATATTTGCAAGTTCCGGATCTGATCTTCCTTGTGTTACTCTTAACAAATCCTCTTTGTATCTTTTTTTTGTATAAGGTTGAATTCCATCATAAAAATTTAGAAACTCATTTTCCACACCAGGTAAAAAAGGTTTAAGCATTTTAGAATCATCAAAAGCAATTCTTAAAATTGCACCAGACCAATGAGTGTTTCCACCTCTCATCTCTTCATGTGCTTTTTCTAAAATTACGACTTTGTCAGCACCACTTTCTTTTGCTGACAAGGCAGCAGCTTGTGCTGCATTACCTGCTCCAACGATTATTACGTCATATTTAGACATTAAAAAAATTATAGCTATATTTAAGATGTCTTACAATCAATCTGAAGTTGTTTTTGCATTTGTTGTACATGAAACAAAAATTTAGTAGTTTGCTTATTATTAAATAAAATAAAGGGGACAAAATAATGAAAAAAATATTAGCAATTTTTATTGCCTTATTGTTTGCTTCAAATTCTTTTGCGGCTTCTGGAAAAGTAGTAGTAGTTACTTCCTTTCCAAAAGATCTTTCAGGAAAATTTAAAGCAGCGTTCGAACAAAAATATCCGGGTGTTACCGTGGAAGTTGTAGGAAAAAAAACTACCGCTGGAATTAAATACATTCAGGAAACGAAATCAAATAATGGAACAGATCTTTTTTGGGCTTCCGCACCAGATGCGTTTGAAGTTTTAAAAGGAGATAGTTTATTAGCTAAATACACATCTAAAGTGAAAGGAATTCCATCTAAGGTGGGTTCTTATCCTGTAAATGATCCGGATGGTTTTTATACTGGATTTGCTGCAGCTGGATACGGCATGATGTGGAATACAAGATATTTAAAAGCAAATAAATTACCTGCTCCCAAAGAGTGGATCGATATGACAAAACCAATTTATTTTGGTCACACTGGAATGAGTGCTCCTTCAAGATCAGGAACTACACATTTAACGGTTGAAACTTTATTACAAGGTGATGGTTTTAACAAAGGTTGGGCTAAAATGAAAAACATTGCTGCAAACTTTAAAACTGTTACTGCAAGAAGTTTTGGTGTTCCCGATGGTGTGAACAGTGGTGATTTTGGAGTTGGTATTGTAATTGACTTTTTCGGTCTATCATCAATCGGAAGCGGTTTTCCTGTAGGATTTGTTTATCCAACGGTAACAACTTTGGTTCCGGCTAATATTGGGGTTATTAAGAATGCTCCTAATAGTGCAAATGCAAAACTGTTTATTGACTTTTTATTAACTCCTCAAGGACAAGAAATTCTTCTGGATCCAAAAATTAGAAGATTACCAGTAAATCCAAAAACTTATTCAAAAGCTCCAAAAGACTTTCCAAATCCATTTAAGGACAGTTCTATTGGTGCTGCTGTTAAGTTTGATGTTTTGCTATCAAAAGGAAGATACAACCTTGTAAATTCTTTATTTGATGTAATGATCACTTATCGTCTTGATGATTTGAGAGCTGCAATGTCAGCTGTTTATAAAGCAGAAAAAGCTCTTGGAAATAAAAACAATCCAAAAGCTAAAAAGCTAATAGCAGATGCTAGAGCTTTGATTTCTAAGCTGCCTATATCTGAAGCAAAAGCTAACGATCCTGACTTTAATAAAATCTTTAAGAAGAAAAGAAAAAAAGCTAAAGATATATCAAAATATGCGGGTACTCGTCAGGCTGAAGTAGAAGCTGATTGGGATAAGCAAGTTGTTAGCAATTACAAACAAGCGAAACAAAAAGCTGAACAAGCATTAAAATCTCTATAATATATTATATTTACGGCCCTAACCTTTAAACGTTAGGGCCGTGATTATTTTTTCCTATGTTTAAAAATCTTTTTTTAAAATCCACTGCTATTTTTATTGGATTGTTTTTATTTATTTTTTTAGCTGTTCCCATTGTTCAAGTCTTTTATGTTTCTTTTTTAGATCAAAACGGTCATTTTACTTTTTTAAATTTTTATGATTTTTTTCAAAGTGCTCTTTTCATAGAGTCACTTTATAATTCTTTTTACGTAGCATCTATGTCTGTTATTCTTGCTTCGTTTTTTGCAATTCCTTTAGCTTATTTTACAGCTCGGTTTAATTTTAAAGGATCCGTTCTTATTCAGAGCTTAGGTTTCATTCCTTTAATTATGCCGCCATTCGTGGGAGCCGTAGCTATGAAGTTACTTTTTGGTACCAACGGCTCAGTTAATTTAATGCTCGACCAATGGTTTGGTTTTAAAATTCCATTTATGGAAGGGCTTAACGGAGTGATCTTTGTGGAATCCATACATTACTTTCCTTTCATTTTAATTAATTTGATTAGTAGTTTAAATAATATTGACCGAACAATGGAAGAGTCGGCTCAAACTCTTGGCTCTAAGGGTTTCAGGTTATTTCGAAGAATTGTACTTCCTCTATCTATGCCAGGCTACATTGCAGGAGCAAGTTTGGTTTTTTTAAAAGTATTTGATGATCTTGGAACACCTTTGCTTTTAGATGTAAATAATATGTTAGCTCCACAAGCCTATCTTAGAATTTCTTCTATCGGAATCAATGATCCTATGGGTTATGTGATTGGTGTTATTTTAGTTTTAACTTCAGTTGCTGCGGTTTGGGTTGCAAAACTAGCACTAGGAGGAAAAGATTATTCTATGTTGCAAAAAGGAGGAGGCGGTATGGTTAAAAGAAATTTTTTACCGCATCAAAAGTTTTTTGCTTATTCTGTAGTATTCCTTATTTTATTTTTAGTTTTATCTCCTCATATTGCTTTGGCTCTTCTATCTTTTGGAACTATTTGGTCCTTTAGTGTTTTGCCAGACGCATTCACCTTCAGTCATTATAAGGCTGTATTTGAAAACAGTGTTTTTATTAAGAATACTATGCTGTATTGCTCTATTGCAGCATTTATCGATATTGTCCTAGCATTTTTTATATCTTACATTGTCTTAAGAACGAAGTTTGTAGGAAGGCAGCTCTTAGATTACATTGCCATGAGTGCGCTTGCAATTCCAGGTCTTGTTTTGGGAATTGGTTATTTAAGGACTTTCTACTCAGTTAACTTACCTTGGAATGATAAACCTTTAGCTTCCTGGTGGTTTATGATTGTCATTATTTTAGCTGTACGAAGACTTCCCTATGCTTTGAGAGCTTGTAACGCAGTGTTAATGCAAATAAGCAAATACTTAGAAGAGTCGGCTGAATCGTTGGGAGCAAAAAAAACTACTATTTTTAGAAAAATATTAATCCCTCTTATGACAGGTGGATTGCTAGCAGGTTTTATTACTAGTTTCTCAACGGCTACGGTCGAGTTATCAGCAACGATTATGTTGGTATCCACAGAAACAGATGCGCCTTTAGCTTATGCAATTTATTCCTACATGCAAACAGCTGCAGGAAGAGGACCTGGGGCTGGGTTTGGTGTAATTGGAGTTTTAATTGTAGCTGCAGGAACGTACCTTTCTCAATTAATTATAGAAAAAAACTACAAACAAAGAGGGATGGAGGCTAAGATAGACTAATGAGCGATTCAATAATTAAAATAAAAAATATTAATGTGTCTTATGGTTCGAACCATGTCTTAAAAGATATCAATCTCAATATTAAGAATAAAGATTTTTATACCTTTTTGGGCCCTTCTGGATGCGGTAAGACCACTTTATTACGATTGATTGCCGGGTTTGAGAAATCCCAATCAGGGGAGGTTTTTATTGGAGGTCAAGAGGTCAGCAGTTTGAATTCATGGGAACGAAATGTTGGAATGGTTTTTCAAAACTATGCTTTGTGGCCCCACATGACTGTTTATAAAAATGTTAGTTTTGGTTTAGAAGAAAAAAAAATTGATAGTAAAGAAATAGAAAAAAAAGTTGCGGAAGTTTTGGAGTTAGTAGACTTGAATGGATTGAGCAAAAGATATCCTTACCAGTTATCTGGTGGACAACAACAAAGGGTTGCACTTGCTAGAACGTTAGTTGTGAAGCCAAAAGTTTTGCTTCTTGACGAGCCACTTTCTAATTTGGACGCTAAGTTAAGAGTGCAGATGAGAAAAGAACTATTAGAACTTCATCATAAGCTAGATATTACAACAATCTTTGTTACTCATGACCAAGAAGAAGCCAATGCAATGTCCACTAATTTAGCTATTTTTAACGAAGGAGTAGTTCAGCAAATGGGTAGACCCGTAGATTTATATAACAATCCAACCAATGCATTCGTAGCTAATTTTCTTGGAACGAGCAATGTCATAGAAGGAGAGTTTAAAAACTCTGTCTTTACAAGTAAGAACGGAATGATGATTAAGGGTATTGGTGCAGACGCAAAGGGAACTTCTGTTTTGTTAAGACCTCAAAATTTATATTTAGAGAATAAAAACAATTCATTAGGATTAAGGTCATTATCATTGGAAGAGTTTGAGGGTACGGTTGAAAACCAAGAATTTCTTGGCAATATTGTAAGGTATGTTGTGAATGTTAAAAATCATTCTTTAGTTGTCGATACTTTACATGAGGTAGATAAGAAGATTTACCATCCAAAAGAAAAAATAAATATTTTTTTAGATTCCAAAAAAATTAAATTTTTATAATGGATATAAAAAAAAAAAAATTAATCATATTTGATTTAGATGGAACTTTAATTGATTCCCAAGCAGATATTCTAACAGCTAATAATCTCACGTTGCAAAAATTTGGCTATAAATCTATTAGTTATAAAAAAATAAAAAGTATTATTGGCCAAGGGATTATGGGTAATATTATAAAATGTTTAGCCATGCAAAAAGTAAAAGCAAGCGACCAACAAAAACAAGACATGTATGATTATTTTTTCTCTTTTTACAAAAAAAATGTTTATGTGAAATCAAAACCTTACCCTGGCATTAAAAGCTTATTAAAAAGATTACAAAAAAATTACAAGTTAGCAGTGTGTTCCAATAAATTAGAAAAACTTACTAAGATTGCACTGCAAAAATCTGATTTGAAGCAATATTTTGATTTTGTTGCGGGTGGTGATACTTTTAAATTTAAAAAACCTCATCCAAGTGTACTAAACAACGTAGTTAAAAAATTTAAAATGAATAAAAAAGATGCTTTGTTTGTAGGGGATAGTGAGCATGATTATCATTCAGCACAAAATTCTAAAATTGATTTTTATCTTAAGCAAGGTGGCTATACTAATAAAAAAATAAGCTTTTTTAAAAATGCTGTAAAAATTAAAGATTACAGAACAAGTAAAAATTTCAACTACTGATTTCTAATCAGAGGATAAACTTTAGGGTTTAAATATTTCAAATTGGTAAGCATAATAAGAATTAAGGTGATCAATCCAATTGAACCACCAAGATAAAACAATACCTTCAAATCAAACAACCAAACTAAATTAAAAATAGTTTGAATAACAAATCTAGATCCAACTGTTGCAAAGAATACGGCAATTAATATAACGGATGAAAAAATAATTATAAATTCAATAATGGATGACAACACCACTTCTCTTTTAGAAAAACCTAAAATCTTAAAGACTAAATTTTGAAATTCTTTTACTTTTCCCTGAACCATGATGGCGCTAGAAATTACAATCAGTCCAATAATGATAGTAATCGCTGAGATGAGAATAACCGCCATAAATATTTTATTTAATATGTCGGTTACTTTAGTTAAGTAATCCGCAATCTTAATCATAGAAAGACTAGGTAATACTTTTAGCATCTCTGCCTCATTAAATTGCTGAGGGTCTTTAAATTTGGCAGTTGCTAGGTATTCATGTGGAATATTTTGGGCAAATTGAGGGTTAAATAGCATAGCGAAATTAATGCTAAGATCTCGATAATCAACATCTCTAAAGTTAACAATAGTTCCTTCAATTGCTCTTCCATAAATATTGAGAGTAAAAATATCTCCTAACTTTATCCCAAGATCTTTTGCAACTTTTCCGTCTAAAGAAATTTGCAATTGATCTGGTTTGTTAAGATCCCACCAATTCCCTTGCAGGATAGGATTATCTTGAGGTGGTTTATCTACCCAAGAGGAGCGCCGCTCTCTACCAATCACCCAATAGCTGTCATTCTCAGCGGTAATATAAGAAGCAGGATCTACTCCATTAATTTTGGAAATTCCAGAAGAAACAATAGGAACTACTTCTAAATTAACATTTGGATCCATGGTAATTATAGCGCTTGTGAATTTGTCTTTTTCACCATTTTGGATTCCTAAGAAAAAGTAATCTGGCGCAATATCAGGAATTGATTTTGCAATTTCTCTTTTAAAATTAGTACCCACTAAAGCCAAAGTTAAAAGCAAAGTGACCCCTAGGCCTAAAGACATAATAGTGATGGGAGTAATGCTTTTGGTTTGGGTAATGTTTTTAACCGATACTTTTAAAGAAATATTAGAAGTGTTTTTTAATGTTTTTAATAAATAGATAATAAGCTTTGATAATAAGAAGAAAACTATCAGGCAAACAAAGAAAGCTGCAAAGTAACCTAAGCTATAAACAGGTCTTGCCGAACCTAAGGTAAACAGAAGAATGAGTAGTCCTAATAAACACAAACTAACTGCGATAGATGTTTTGGTGTAAAAAAACTGTAAATTTTGGAATACATTTCTAAACAAGTTAGAAGCTTTGACTTGGTCAATAGCATTAATAGTAGGAATGGAAAAAATAACTAACACCAAGAGACCTACTAAAAATATTTTAGTAAAATTAATAAAAGAAAAAATAGGTTTAATATTAAGTCCTAAGTTGGAAGACAAGTAGCCATCTGCAAGAGGAACTAACAAAAAACTTAATCCATAAGCACAAATACTAATGATACTTAGTAAAATAAATAACTGTAGATAGTAAATTGCTTTGATATTGAATGAATTAAAGCCAAGAGCTTTTCTCACAGCAATCGACATGTTGTTTTGATTAATAAAAGAGAGCAGGGTATTGGCAATCCCAATTCCAGCAATCAGCATCGCACTAATAGAAACTAAGGACAAGAACTGAGAAAAATTGTTAATCACTCTTTTTAATCCGCTGGCTGAATTTTCTGGATAGCGTAAGCTTACTTTTGTATCTTCTTTGAATAATTTTTGGATTCTAGCTCTCAAAGCTTGAGTGTTTGCCCCTTTTGGAAAGCGAACCTTATATTCGTGATTTAAAAAGCTTCCTAAATTGTTTAATTGCAATAGTTCTAGAGTTTTTTTACCTGCTAAGGCAAAGTCACCAAAAGTAACAAATCCACTAACATCAGGAACCGACTTAATCATTCCAACTACAGTAAAGAGCTGATCTTGAACTTTGATTTTTTCATTAACTTGTAGTTTTAAAGTTTTGTAAATATTTTCATTTACTAAAATAGTATTTTTTTCTTGATGAATTCTTTTTAATGCTCCTTGAGGCTCGTAAATAATTTTTCCGTACAATGGATAGAGCTCATCTACAGTTTTAATTCTTGTAAATAAAGATTGATTACTTTTTCTATTACTAGTGGAGACCATCGTACTAAACTCTACCATCCGGGAGATAGTCGCAAATTCTTTTACTTTATTTACTAAAGTTAGATTGCCTGGAATTCTATTGTAATCTATTTCAAGATCTCCTCCTAGTAAGGCTCTAGAGTTATCATTCAGCTCTTTTTTTAAACTTTGTTCAATAGTTAAAATTGAACTCAATACAAATAAACTAATAAAAAGAGTAATAACAATACTAGAAATCTTTTTATAGTTTCTGCCTAAATCTCTTAGAGCATATGTAACAATTAAACCAAGCTCGGTGGATTTAAGCAATGTTCCCATCTTTAATCTTAATTTTTCTTTTTGCTCGGTTAGCTAGTTTAGGATCGTGTGTCACCATAATCAAAGAAGAGCCTTCTTCCTTGACATATTTAAATAAAATATTTGCAATCATCACTGAGTTATCACTGTCTAAGTTTCCTGTAGGTTCATCTGCTAAAATTAATTCTGGTTTCATAGCAATTGCACGTGCTATGGCAACTCGTTGCTGCTCTCCACCTGATAATTGGCTAGGTAAATTATGCAAACGATGTTTCAGACCAAAACGATCTAATAATTCTTTAGCTCGTTCATTAGGTTTGGTAAATTTATTTAATTCTAAAGTGAGCGCAACATTTTCCAAGGCTGTATAATTTGGAATTAAATAAAAAGACTGAAAAATAATTCCTATGTGCTTTCGCCTAATTTCTGAGACCTCATCTTCATTTAATTTGGTAATTTCTTGATCTTGGAAAAAGATTTTACCTGAGGTTGCCTTTTCTAATCCTGCAATCAGCATGATAAGACTAGTTTTTCCAGAGCCACTTTCTCCTACAATAGAGATTGTTTCTTTTGTTTTTGTTTCAATACTAATATTTTGTAAAACTTTAATGACTTCTTTACCTGTTTGGTATTTAAGATTGACCTTTTTTAATTTAAGAAGAGTGGGCATGAATAAAAGTTTAATTATTAAAATTATTGTACTGTGTCTAGTGAGCATAACCGCCTCAGCCCAAGAAAAAATATTGCTAGTAGGTGATAGTTTGATGGCAGGATATGGCTTGCCAAAAGAACAGCAATTATCAACAGTCCTTGAAAAGAATCTTCAAAAGCAGGGCTATAATATAAAAATTATTAACGGAAGCGTTTCTGGTAGCACTTCTTCAGGAGGGTTAAATAGAGTGAAGTGGACCTTGGAAGAGCCTAACATCAATCTATTAATTTTAGGATTAGGTGCGAATGACATGTTACGGGGTATCGATCCTAAAGAAACGAAAAATAATTTAGATAATATTATTCAAGCTGCGCAAACCAAAAACATCAAAGTAATCTTGGCTGGAATGTTGGCTCCTACAACCCATGGAATCGAATATAAAAAAAACTTTGATAAAATTTATCCAACTTTATCAGCACAATACAAATTACCTCTTATTCCTTTTTTATTAGAAGGAGTTGCAATGAAACCTGATTTAAATCAAAGCGATGGTATTCATCCCAACAAACAAGGAACGCTTGTCATGAGCGCTACCCTAGAAAAAAGTATTATAAATTTTGTTGAGAAAGTTAATTAGTATTTAAAAAGTAAGTGTAGTTTTATTCGTGCTCGCCACCCGGATCGTTTTTAGGTAATTCTATTTTTTTACCTGCAATCCAAAGATTCTGTCTAGATCTAGTCGTTGTATGATACTGAGAATTGATTCTAAATTCTTTAGCGTTATGAAATTGTTTAAATGTGTAGTACGCCGCAAAAATAACTAGCACGTGAGATATTAAAGTAATAACCCAGCCTGTTACAAAAAAAACATTAGTAAAAATCCACAGACTAAAAGCAGTGGACCATACACCGCTCAATACGATTAACAATTGAAGCCGCACTGTTTTTGGCAATGCTCTTAGATCATTTTGAGTGTCATCAAACAGAACGTTAGCTGCATCTGTTAGCATTTCAGTTATTTTGCTCATTATATAGGTATGCTTTTATAGTAGATGATTTTAATTTTCATCTCTTTTTTTTAATAATGCCAATATTCTTTAGCTGAGAAAGATAATGCTAGATGCACCAATAGAAGTCGCGGCAACAAATCCTATTATTAGTGGCTTTAAACCGATTTTCTTAAATTTATTTATCTTTATTTTTAGACCTAAAGCGATCATGGAGACTAAAATCATATATTTAGACACATGTTTGATTATTATTATGAAATTTTTCCAATCTTCATAATAATTAGTATTTATAACAATAATATCACCTATTGTTCTGAACAAAGAGATCAAAATAAAACCTAAAACAAAAAAAGGAAAAAACTTCAAAACAGAACTGGAGCTACTTTGGCTATTTTTATTCTTACTTTTATAAAAATAGGTAAGCAATGGTATTAAAATAATTAAAAAAGAGTTTCTTAATAATTTAGTAGTCATAGAGGCTTCTAAAGCAGCAGGGCTAGAAAAGGTTTCTTGATAAATAAGACCAGCAGCACTTACTTGTGCTGTATCGTGAATAGCCGCTCCTAAAAAAATTCCTGCATTTATATCGTTTCCACCAAAGATGTATTGAGCCATATGAGGATAAACTAAAACTGCAATTAAACCAAAAATAGTTACAACACCAATAGCATAGCCAGTATCTGTTTGGTTTGATTTAATAATAGTAGAAGTCGCAGCAATAGCCGTCACCCCGCAAATGCTTGTTCCCATCATTATTAAAATAATTAAATTTTTAGAAATTTTAAAAACTTTTCCTAACAACAAAAGAATAACAAATACTAAAAAAATATTTATAATAATTAACAACACAGAGCTTAACCCGTACTTAAATAGTTCGTAGATACTCAATCCTATTCCTAAGAATGCAATTCCAGCTCTTAATACATTTGTTAAAATAAATTCTACTAACCGATCAGTGTATTTAGACAAAATAACAAGATTACCCACCAAAAGACCAAGTGCTATACAAAAAAAAGCTGGTGAGATTATATAATTATTTAATAATAAAAATTTACTTAAAATAATCGCTGTTAGTAAAGTGATTACAAATAAAGATATGCCTTTTGCGTATTGCATGAATGTTAAAGTCTAAATGATTTGGAGGCTTCTGTTTTTTTTATCCATTCTTTAGGAATAGACTTGATACCCTTAAAAGCTGCAAAGTAAGCTCCTACAAAATTAGCTCTGGAACAATTGCACCCTCCTGCTTTAATTGTCTTTAGCACTGCACTTTTATAATTTTTAGAAGTAATAACAGCGTGAATGGCACCACAAAACGTTCCAGCATAACTACAGGCCATTCCCATTTTTTTGACTACTAAGTTATGTGGTTTTGCTTTTAAAGACTTTACTTCTTTTATTTTAACAATTACTTCTTTGAAATAGGATTTGCTTTTATTTTGCCTTACAAATGTATCTACCGGACTTTTTAAGCCTTTGTCTGCTAAATCAATAATCATTAGTTTAGCTAAAGCATATTTAATACTAAGCTTCGTATTTGCAACAGTGCTCACTACACGCTTTATATTTTTAAATGATTGATAATATAAGAAATAGGGAAGTGCTGCACAGTAACCATCAGACTCATTTACTTTAATCCCACCTGTAATTTTCTTCTTCTTCTTAATATTTTGGATGGCCTCCATGATATTTTGGTGGATCCATGGACCCTTAATTTTACTTCTCCACTTAATTTTTTTATATTTTTTTCGTAAAGCTAAGTTCTTCCAATACAAAGAGCCTGGACCGAAGTTTTTAACCACATTTTTTTTAAAATTAATCAATATACTTTTTTCGTCCTGGTTTTCTCGTAAAGACCGAAACATCACTTGTCCTACATCATTATACCCAGATACTTTACCTGTTTTGATAGAATAAAATGGACTTTTATTCTCTTTTATAAAAGCAAAGTCTTTCATTCCTTTGATGTGTTTTTGTAAGATTTTTTGATCATAGATCCAATGCAAAGGTCGAGCGGCAGCATCTGCAACAGTTGCTCCTAAAAAAATATGGAATTTGTCAAACATGAATCGACCTTACATGTTTTGTTTCGGTTTTTGAATAGAAGTATTCGAAATGTTATTCTATTCATGATTAAAGTAACGTTATGAAATTATTAAAACATTGGGATCATAATAATTGGTTATCATCTAAAAAATACATTGATGTTTTTTCTGCTTTTGTATCCAAACAATTTCAATTTCATAAAGATACAAGAGTGTTAGATATTGGCTGTGGTCGGGGTAAAATAACAGGCTCTTTTGCAAGAAAGTTTAAACTGCTCAACAAACCAATAGGAATTGATATTATCAATCATCAAGACAAGGATAAAAACATCGAATTTAAGAAAACAAATATTTTTCATTACTTAGAAAAAAACAAGAAGCCTTTTGATGTTATTATCATCAAGCAAACTATTCATTTTTTCAACCCTAACCAAATTAAAAAGTTATTAAGACTTTGTAAAAAAAATTTATCTTCAAGGGGAATAATACTTATTTTTAGCCTAGAGACCCATCACAACCAAATACCTTGCTTTGCATCAATGAAAAAAAAATTACAAGAGGGATTAATAAGGGATATTGGTATTCAAAAAATAATAATAAAATCTCTTCCGGGATTAATCAAGAATAAATTTCACTTTCCTGTTAAAGTTAGTAAAAAAAAATATATCGAAATGATTAAAGAGAGATATATTTCCTGTCTTCTTGATCTTGATCAAGCTGAAATTGATAAGGGGATAGAAGAGATAAAAAAAAAGTACCAAGCTACTATAGAATTCAAAGACATTTTAACTTGTATGAAATATATTTAGGCATGAACCAATATGATGTGATTATCATCGGTGCAGGTGCTGCAGGATTAATGAGTGCTATTGAGGCTGGCAAAAGAGGAAGAAGTGTTTTGGTAATTGATCATGCAAAAAAAATTGGAGAAAAAATTCGTATTTCTGGTGGAGGACGCTGTAACTTTACGAATATTCATACCCGCGCTAATAAATTCATTTCAAAGAATCCTAATTTTGTTAAATCGGCTTTAAGCCAATACGCAGCAGATGATTTTATTGATCTAGTTAGGAAGCATAAGATTAACTTTCATGAAAAGAAATTAGGACAGCTTTTTTGTGATGATAGTGCTCAACAGATTATTGATATGCTATTGTTGGAATGTGAAAAAGCTAAGGTTATTTTATTAAAAGACACTAAGATTACGAATGTAGGAAAGCAAGAAGATCAGTATTTCGTCGAATACAATTTAAAAAAACATTTTTGTCATTCTTTAATTGTTGCAACAGGGGGTTTGTCTATTCCCAAAATTGGAGCTAGTAAATTTGGCTATGATTTAGCAGAACAATTTGGAATGAATATCATTGAACCTTTACCAGCTCTGGTGCCCTTAACTTTCACAGAAAAATTATTGAACATGTGTAAGGAATTAAGTGGCTTGTCTGTAGAAGCTGCAGTTTCTTTTAAAAAGACATTATTTGAAGAAGGAATGTTATTTACCCACCGAGGATTAAGCGGACCTTCGATATTACAAATTTCTTCTTACTGGAGTTTAGGAGAGACAATTACAATTAATCTTGCTCCAAAATTCAATATCTTTTCTTTATTAGAAGGCGCTAAAAAAATTCATCCCACTCAGGATATCCAAAGTAGTATATCTGAGATACTTCCTAAACGATTAGCGCAAATGATCTGCAAGGAGCAAAGAGTAAGCGGACATATATGTGAATTGTCCAACAAAGTATTACAACAACTGGGTAATTCTATTAATGCTTGGACAGTGAATCCTATAGGTTCAGAGGGCTACCGAACAGCTGAGGTTACCTTGGGAGGAGTGGATACTAATGAAATTTCTTCGAAGACTATGATGTCTTTAAAGCATCCTGGTTTATTTTTTATAGGAGAAGTAATGGATGTGACTGGTCATTTAGGCGGATATAACTTCCAGTGGGCCTGGTCTTCGGGTTATGTAGCTGGGCAGTATGCTTAAAGTATAACTAATACAGTCAAAAGTTATATTTGTTTTTTTCTTTTCTTAACTTTTTTCTTAATTACTTTCTTTTTAATTTCAGCAATAATTAAAGGACCATATTTATTCTTTTTAGAATCGCCAGGTAAAGAAAATAGTAAAATGCTGATGATCAAAGATATTATACCTGCCCATTCCAAGCCTTCCAATCTAGATATTATACTAGGAATTACTGGTAATAAAATATACCAGGCATTCTTATTAGAGTCGTGAAGTCTTCTGATAGCAACTCCCAGATAGGGAAGAAAGCTTACTAAAGAAAAAGCATACATTGCCCACAGAAATCCTTTTCCCAAATTAAAAAAAAGCATGGAGAATGTTAATAGAAAAATAGTTGTATAATAAAAAAGTACAAAAAACCAAAATTCAGACTTTGTCGCTCTACCTGAAAAAGTGGCATATTTAATATAACTATTTTTAACGATTTGAAAAAATTTCATATTTAAGTTCTTGTTTTGTTAAAGTTTAGAGTCGTAATTTTCAGGATTGTAATTTTTATTATCACGAATTGTTATAACAGCTGAAATACCTATAACTAAAAAAACTGAAGAAAAAATTATAATTAAGTTTTTTTTATCAAAAAAGTCAAAAAAAGCACCCAAGACTGTAAGCGTAATTAATAACACAGATACAGTAATTTGATAGCGTACAATATTTTTGTGTTTTTGTTTGATTTCAGTGCTCATTTCCATTTCTGCTCTTAAAAAATCTCGTATGGAAAAAAAATCAGTTAAAATATTTTCTTCATTTACAACTGGCATATGACGAATATTTTTATTTTTCATTATTGCAATAATTGAATCAATACTGTCATTTAATTTAGCTGCAATAATTTCACTAGTCATGATTTCTTTAGCAGTAGTTAAATCAGCATCTTTTGCCTCCACAACAAGTTTAGTTACAATATCTCTCTCAGAAACAATTCCAATTAGCTTGTTTGCAGCATCAACAATTGGTACAGCACCAATGCCATGATTTTTTAATGCTATAGCAATTTCGCTGATAGGCGTATCTGCATGAAAATAAAAATTTTCTTTTTTATTTTTTAAATTTCTAAGATCTAGTATTTTCATAAAATATTTTAATTTATATTTGTATAATATTTAGGCAAATGTATTGTTTATTGTACGCTATGAAAAGAAAATTTATTATTGAAACTGGGAATAGTTCTTGGTGGAAAAGCATAAAATACAGAAAAAAGGCCGCTGAAACTATCCGCAACTATCGAAAATTAGGTTATAAATTAAGAAAAACAAAAACTTACCGGCTTAGTGGCGCAAATACCCTTATTTATTCTGATTACGAACTTAGGTAGGTATAGTTTATGCTATTAATGTAAATTAAATTTTTACTTTGTAGATTGATTTTCAAATATTTTATTTATTTCAGATAAGCCATTTAATTTAACCCAATATAAAGATGCTAAATTTGAAAGAACGCATAAAGTACTAAGATCTATTTCTTCCATAACATTTCTTGCCTGACTAGCACATATTATTTGACCAATAAATTTATCACTTGTAATAATGGGAGCGTATATTGCTGAGCCAGCACGAAATGTTTTCAAAATTTTAATAAAAGATTTATGTGTATCTGTATTTGCGAGGATTAGTCTTTTTTTATTTTTAATTACCCAGCCTGGATGACCTACGTTTGTATCCAATACCATATAATGCTGCTCGGGGGCATAATTTTGAGGGCCTATTAAAATTTGTTTATTGTCATCAATCAAAATAAAAGAACCACAGGCAAACTGATTTTTTTCATCACTTTTTAAATTTTCAGAATCTAATGCCTTGGATCTGTTTCCTAATTTTTCAGATGAAAATTTTGTAATTAACTTAATAACATTTTCAAAAGATTTTTGTTCTTCCAATTCTGTTACAAGCTTAGGTATATCTTTAAAATAATCTCTCATACTAGCTAATTAATATTGTACTTATAGCTGGAAATAAAATTAATAAAAATAAAAAAAATAAAAAAATTAAAACAAAAGGCATGCTGCCAATCATTATTTCCGCTATTGGTCTTTTTGCAATGCCACTTATAACGTAAAGATTCATTCCCAAAGGTGGAGTAATTAAAGCTATTTCCATATTTACAATAAATATTATGGCAAACCATATCGGTTCAATGCCAAGAGCCTCCACAACAGGAAATAAGATTGGCACAACTATATAGATGACCGACACAACTTCTAATATGCATCCCAAAATAAATAACAATAGCATTATTAAAATTATGAAGACAAATTGACTAACATCATAATCTGAAATAATTTTAACTAATTGATCGCTAATTTGCATTGTTGTAATCGCATGACCAAGAACCATTGATCCTGCAATTAATAATAAAATCATGCAAGTTGAATGAAGACTTTCTTTGAAAATATCTAAAATATCTGTAATCTTTAATGTTCTGTACCAAAAAAAACCAAGCAAAAAAGCAAGCAAAACACCAATACCTGCAGCCTCTGTCGGAGTAAAAAATCCTGCGTAAATTCCTCCAACAACTATTATTGGTAAACATAGAGCTGGAAGTGCTTTTTTTGTGAGTTGGTAACGAACTTGAAATGATGCTTTTTCCAACTTTATTCGTTTGTTGTTAAACCCATCTTTTAAAATTACATAAACACATAGCATTAGAACTAAAATTAACCCTGGAATTAAACCGGATATAAATAACTTACCTATGGAAACCTCCGTTATTGAAGCGAATAACAACATCGGTATTGATGGTGGTATCAATATACCCAACGTGCCTGATGCCGCTATAAGACCATATGTGAATTTACTATCATACCCTCTATTAATCATTGGGGGTCCAGCAACGATTGACATACTCGCAGCATTTGCAACTGAACTACCTGTTATGCTTGCTCCAATAGCACATGTAATTACTGTAGAGACTGCTAGACCACCAGGCAAATGACCAACCCATTTTGTAACTGTTTCAAATAATAATTCAGTTACATTTGCTTTTCGAAGGATTTCGCTCATTAATATAAACATTGGAATTGCAGTCAAAAGAAAGGAATTGTTTGATTCAAATATTGTTTGCGGCAAGCTAATAAAGGCACTTGAGCCTTCAAAAAATAAATAGAACAAGAAACCTACAACTCCAAGTCCAATTCCAACAGGGATTCCAGTTGCAATTACCATGAGAATGCTAATGAATAAAATAAATAATAGCATTAATTAATTTTTTTTATTGTTTTTACAATTCTTAAAAAAAATTCTAAAGAAAGGGCAAAAAAACCAAAAGGTATTGTTAGCTGTGGGATCCAAAGAGGTATTCGAAGTTCGCTAACAGAAACAACTCCTAGAATGTAAGATAGCTCAATTAATTTACATCCATAAAAAAAAACAATCAAACAAAATAGCAGCCCAACAGTATCTGAAAAAATTTTCATTAATCTTCTGTATTTATTTGAAAATAGCTGAGTTAGAAGATTGATTTCTAAATGCTTATTTATGCGCAAAACATAAGCAGATCCAAAAAAAGCAACACAAGAGATCATGTATGTTACTATTTCAAGAGACCATATAGTAGGCTTGTTAAATACAGACCTCGCTATAACTTCATAAATTACAGATGTGGTTAAAATAACAAAAGCGATTATAGCGATATTTTGAAAAAATAAAGATAAACGAGACACCTGCGTGTCAAAGAAATTTAACATTTAAGTGTCTCGTTTTTAGATTATTATTTTAATGAAGCTACCCAGTCAAAAAGATCTTTTTCTTGACTATTAGCTTTTTTCAACCAGCTTTGTTTTACAGGCTCTAATTTCTCAGCCCAAACTTTTTTCTGGGAAGAGTTTAAAACTGTCACATTTATTTTTGATTTCAAAAACTTCATGCTTTTTACATCTGCCTCAGCTGCTTTAGATACAGACCATTTCATTACTTCATTAGATGCTTCAAGTAATGCATTCTGATTTTTTTTTGAAAGCTTATTGAATTTATCTAAATTCATATTCACAGCAAATACACCAAAACCAGCACCTGCAATCGTTGCATATTTACCAGTTTCCCATAATTTTCTTTTATGAATTGACGTTAGTCCTGTAATAGCCGCATCAATAGTTCCGTTTTGCAAACTTAGATACATCTCACCTGGTGACATTGTTACTGGTGATCCTCCTAATGCTCTTATACCTTCTGATGCAAGTGCACTATATGTTCTTATTTTCTTACCTTTAAAATCAGATGGATTTACAATTTTTGATGGACTTGTTAAATCAAATAATGATCCGTAAAAAATAACACCTAGCGGTTTCATTTTTCTTTTTTCCATTACTTTGGTGTAATATTTGAACAATCTTTCATTGTTATCCCAAGCTTTACCTGCCTGTTCCACATTTTGAATTAAAAACGGAACATCATTGATTTCTGAAATAGTATCTTTAGTCCAAACACCAAACAAATTATAACCAATTTCTAATGCACCTGACACCACAGCTGATGGCACGGCCTTAGTTGAATATAGTTGTTTAGCTGGAAATACTTTGATTTCAATTTCACCATTTGTTTTACTTGCAACTTTTTCAGCAAATAACTTTTGTGCACCTGTTAAATGGTGACCAACTGGCAAAGAACCAGAATATTTCATTGTTGTTTTTGCTACAGCAAAATTGCCAAAAAACAATATCGCAGCAACTAATGTAAGTATTTTTTTCATTTATATCCTTATTTTATATGAAGATTTTGAAATCTTCGATTTTTAATAAATTTGAATATGGTTTAATTGTTATCAAAAATAAATATTAAAAAACCCTACCAAATTTTAGCAATAGTTATTGGTAGTTTTATTATTAATTTATATGTTAACTTTTTTAATTATCTTAAATAATTTTATAATGAAGTTATTTATTTAAAACTAAAAAAAAAGGGGAGAAAATGAAAAAACTAGTTTGCTTGTTGGTTGCTTTAACTTTCTTGGGCATTTCGACAAACGTTAACTCTAAAGAAATAAAATTAAGAATTGGTTCTGGTCATCCGACTGGATTGTTAGGATACACGAAGACTGCGCACGAGTGGTTTGCACCTGAGCTAAAAAAAAGAATTGAGTCAAGAACGAAACATACGGTAAAAATTCAGGAGCTTCATGCTGGGCAAGTTGCTAAAGTTACAGAAGTTCTTGAGGCAACACGAGATGGACTATTAGACATTGGTTTTACATGTTTAATATTTGAACCATCAAATGGTTTTATCAATAACTTTACTTTGATGGTTCCGTTTAGCTCACCAGATGCAAAAATTGTGACTAAGGCGGCACTTAAAACTTATGAGAAGTTTCCAGAATTAACTGCATATTATGAAAAAGATTTTAATCAAAAATATTTAGGCGGTTCTTGTTTAAACAATTATGGAATTGGAACTAACTTTAAATGGTCTAAATTTTCTGATCTAAAAGGACGTAAGATTGCAGGTGCTGGAATCAATTTGGATTGGATAAAAGGTGGTGCGACACCGGTTGCTTCTAATTTAAACAAAGCTTATCAGTCAATACAAACTGGAGTTTACGAAGGTTATTTATCTGCATCTCCATGGTGGTATGCATTTAAACTTAATGAAGTGGCTCCATATTACACAAAGACAGACTTTGGTGCTCAATTCTTTAACTCTGTTTCAATTAACATGGACACTTTTAAAAAGTTACCAAAAGAAGTTCAAGCTATTGTTGTCGAGTTAGGAAAAGAATGGGCAATGGTAACAGCTGAAGTTTGTGCAAGCAATGATGCTATGGGAATAGCCAAGCTGAAAGAGTTAGGAGTTGACGTAAATGTTATCTCTAAAAAAGCAAAAAAAGAATGGGCTGTTGCTCTTAAGGACTTTCCTAACAAAATGGCACAAGAGTTAAATAAAAAAGGCTATAGAGGAAGTGAAATTCTAAAATTTTATATGGCTGAAATGGAAAGACTAGGTCATACATGGCCTCACAGATATCAAATTAATTAATTTGAAAAATAATTAGGGCTAATTAATACAATTAATTAGCCCTGTATAAAAATGCTTCTAATAAAAATTATCGATCTAAATAATAAATTTATAAAATTCTTAAAATATACCGCATCATCAGGCTTAATAGTTTTGGGACTACTCATTTTGTTTGATGTGGTAATGAGAACATTTGTCAATAAACCTGTGATTGGTGTTGCTGAAATCATTGCAAATTCAATTGTTATGATTGCATTCTCTCAAATTGCATACACAATTTCAATTGATGGTATGGTTAAATCTGAATACCTTTTAAAAAAAGCCTCTTATAACTTATCTTGTTTTTTAGAAATCTTTTCTTGTATTCTAGGAATAATTTTTTTTGGTTTAATTGCTTACGCATCTTTCGAACCGACGATTAATTCCTATATTAGGAATGAATTTGAAGGGCATGCTTCTTTTCGATTTCCAACTTTTCCTGTTAGATTGTCAATTTTTGCAGGTTCTATATTCGCTGCATTCACTTACTTTCTAAGAATGCTAATTTTTTTTTCTAACATTCAGGCAAATAAGCAAAAAAGAGAGGTTCAGGAATAAAATGGGAGGACCAGAATTTGCTCTGTCAATTATTGTAGCGTTACTTATTTTAATTCTAATGAGCGTTCCAATTGTTATAGCCTTAGGAACAGCTAGTTTTTTTGGCTTGGCTTATCTTGTTGGAAATTTTGATATTGCAGTTTCCTTGCTAGCCAACACGGCTTATGAATCAATAAGAAATTATATATTTGCAGTGATACCTTTATTTGTTTTAATGGGTGAGTTAATTTCTAAATCTGGAGCTGCAAAAGATTTGTATGTTTTGATAAATAAATCTCTAAAAAAAATACCTGCAAGATTAACTTTGGCTACAGTAATTGGAAATGCAATCTTTGGTGCAGTTACTGGAGTTTCTATTGCATCCGCCGCAGCCTTTTCCAGAATAGCTTATCCTGAAATGGTAGCGCAAAATTACAATAAAGCTGTAGCGCTCGGTTCAATAGCTGGTAGTGCTTCATTAGGTATGCTTATCCCACCAAGTATTTTATTAATTGTATGGGGTGTAATCGCTGAAATTTCGATTGGAAAGCTTTTTGTTGCAGGAATTATTCCTGGAATTATTTTAGCTTTTATGTTCGCTCTATTTTTGATTGTTTTTGCGATTATCAAGCCTGAATATTTTGGAGAAACCAAACAGCAAATTGTTACAAAAAAAGAATCTACTAAGTCTGAATTAATTGGATCTATTGGTGTTATTACACTAATCTTTCTTGTATTGGGCGGAATATGGTTTGGTTTTTTTACACCCACTGAATCTGCTGGTATGGGTGCGTTATTTGCTTTGGTTTTAGCTAAGTTAAAAAAAACAAGTTGGAAAGAAATTGCTTCTGCAGTTTTGGAAACAGGAAAAATATCAGCACCAATCTTATTTCTTCTTATTGCAGCGCAAATGTATGCTCGATTGCTTGCAATGGGAGGTATTACCGAAGTAGTTCAGAATTTTTTTACTTACTTTGGAAATGATTTTTTAACAATTTTAATCATTATGGTTTTAACTTGGTTTGTACTCGGCATGTTTATTGATTCTGTCTCCATTATCCTTCTAACAGTTCCACTCTTCACACCTATAGCGAACAATCTAGGATATGATCCAATAGCATTTGCAATCATTGGTATTGTCGCCATTGAGGCTGGTTTATTAACTCCTCCACTTGGTTTGTGCGTTTATACTGTGAAAGGAAGTGTTTCTGATCCAGAGGCCACACTGGGTAAAATATTTCTAGGATCAATACCATATTGGATGTTGCTTATAGTTTTGGTTTTTTTAATTGCCTTTTTCCCTAGCCTTGCTACTTGGCTTCCTAGCCTGATGTGATAAATTTCTAACTGCTATTCCTTGTTGAGTTCCAAATACTTACAATTCAATGCTAATATAGTCTTTTTCAATATTTTTTAATAACTATTCTCAATATTTGGTAGTATTTTTAAATAGTTTTTTTAATTTCTTTTTTAATAAAATATAAAAATAAAAAATTATAACAGGAGATAAAAATGGCTCGAAAAATTATAGATTTAAGTTTGACTGTTGAAGATAATATGCCAGCACACAAGCTTTTTCAAAGTCCAGTATATTTACCGGCGCTTACCCACGAGACGACTTTAAGTTTTGGTTTGGGAACTAAAGAAGATCCAATGACTTTCCAAACAAATTATATTGGAATGTTAGACCATGTTGGAACGCACGTTGATGCCTTTAGACATGTCAATCCAAAAGGAAAACCAATCGATCAAATGCCTTTAGATTTATTTATGGGAAAAGCTGTATGTTTTGATTTGCAACAGATTAAAGACCTAGAAAATATAACAGTTAGTCATATGGAAGAAGCTGAAAAAAAATCAGGTGTAAGCGTAAATGGACATATTGTTTTGCTTTGCACTGGTTTTCATAAAAGAAATTATGCTGATAGAAAACAAATTGTGTGGGGAAATCCTCAGCTTACAGCTGAAGCTACCCAGTGGTTGTTTGATAAAGGATCTAAAATGCATGGTGTCGAAGGCCCATCTACAGATAGCCCTGCAGAAAATACTTTTGCCCAACACCGACTATGTAGAGATTTGGGAATAAGTCACTTTGAATGGTTAGTTAATTTAGAGGAGCTAGTAGGTAAGGGTGAATTTGAATTTATGGGTCTACCAATAAAATTTAAAAATGGTTCTGGCTCACCAGTGAGAGCTGTAGCAATTTTGGATGAATAAACAAAAGTGAAATCTCTTAACTTTTTAAGTATTAGTGAACTTTCTAATTTAATTAAAAGTAAAGAAATCTCACCTGTAGAGCTTCTAAAGCAAACCCTTGATAATTTAGAAAAAGTTGAAAAAAAACTTAATACTTTTGCTTATTTAGATATTAAGGGTGCCCAAAAGTTAGCAAAAAAATCTGAAGAAAGAATGCTCTCAAATGGCTTACTTTCGAAAGTTGATGGAATACCCACGTCAATAAAGGATTTGATTGCTCAAAAAGATGTGCCTTTGAGGTTTGGTTCAAAAACTACTCCAGATAAGCCATCAGAATTTGATGCTCCATCAGTAGAAAGACTAAGAAATGCAGGGGCTGTTTTGTTAGGAAAATCTACAACTAGCGAATTTGGATGTAAAGCGGTTGGGGACAGTCCTCTTACAGGCATTACCAGAAATCCATGGAATACAGATTTAACACCAGGCGGGTCTAGTTGTGGTGCAGCAGCAATGGTATCTGCTGGTATAGTTCCTTATGCGCTGGGAACAGATGGAGGTGGGTCCATTAGAATACCAGCCTCACTAACAGGCTTGTTTGGAATAAAAGCAAACTTTGGAAGAGTTCCTGTATATCCAGCTTCCGCAACACCCACGCTTGCTCACGTAGGGCCATTAACAAGAAATGTCAAAGATGCTTGCATAGTTTTAAAATTAATTTCTGGATCTAATTGGAAAGATCCATTTTCTGTCTCTGAAAAAACTCCTGATTTTGAAAAAGAGATAACTGAAAAGAAAAAGTTTAAGATTGCCTGGAGTCCTACACTTGGCTACGCAAAACCTGACAGCGAGGTATTGGAAAAAATAAACTTAGCTATAAAAAATATTTCATCTTTAGGGCATGAAGTAGAATTGGTTGAAAATATTTTTGATAAAGACCCTGTAGACTTATGGAATGCTGAATTTTATGCTGGGGTAGGAACAAAATTAAAGCAAGTAATAGAAAAAAATCCTGATCTTATAGACCCTCCTATATTAGAGGTTCTTAAAATTGCAATTACACAAGAAATGGGAAGTTATTACGGATCTGTTTTTGAAAGATATGCTCTTAGAGAAAAAATAAGATCTTTCTTTGAAAATTATGATTTATTAATTACACCCACTATTCCCTGCGCAGCATTTAAAGCTGGTCAGGATGTTCCAGATAATTTTCCAGACAGAAATATTGTTTCGTGGGTTTATTATACATACCCATTTAATCTAACAGGCCAACCCGCAGCCTCAATTAACGCAGGTTTTACTAAATCAAACTTACCTATTGGCATGCAAGTAATATCAAAAACTAATAGAGAATCTGACATACTTAATTTCTGTAAACAATTTGAAGATAATTTTATTGACTTAAACAAGAAACCAAAAATTTAAGTAATATTCGCTTCAGCCCATTCCTTTAAAGTTTGTTCAGAATCTTTTGAAAGTTTGTAAAATTTTATCCTTTTATCTTTTACGCATGGATATTTTAACAGTATACCCATAGCTACCGATTCATTTAAAATGGTTTGTATAGTTGTTCTTTTTCCAAGGACATTGGGAATTTTTTCACACAAATTTTCAAAGCTTTTCATCTTTCCAATCGAAACTTCTAGAATAATTATAAAATGAAGTCTTGATGAGTAAAAAAATTTTGTAAACTTATTTGTAGATAATGAGAAGTTATAAATATTAATTAAAACTCTAGATTTGTAATATTCCAGATCGGATGTAATGGGCTTCTTAAGAGGTCTGACAACTTCGTCAATTTTTTTATTTTTATTTATAGTAATAAGATTAGACATTTTAATATTTGTATAGATGCACAACGTATTGGCAATACTAATTAATTCAAGCAATAGCTTAAGTTATTTCATACTATGCAAAATGCACATATTAAAAAAATTAAAAAAAATATTAAGATTAATGTCTAATTGATGATATGGGCTACGAACTAGCTAGTATTATTATCTTTCTTATTATCCAGTAAGCTTTGATATTTACATTTGCATAGTATTAAAAAATGTCTGATAAAATAGAACTAGATACTGGAACAGAACTACCTAGTTCTTTTGTCTTAACCGAAGAGTTTAAAAGTTTCTTTGATACAATTGAGAATACTAAATCTAATTTATTTATTACCGGAAAAGCAGGATGTGGAAAGTCTACTTTACTTGAATACTTTAGACAGAACACTAAAAGACCTCATGCTATCGTAGCTCCCACAGGTTTGACTGCAATTAAAGCAAAAGGCATGACCATTCATAAACTTTTTAAATTACCACCTACTTTTATTAGAAAAGAAGATGTCCGATTTTTAAAAGATAAAGCTTTGTTAAAAAAAATGGAAGTATTGCTGATTGATGAGTGCTCCATGATGAGAGCTGATATTTTGGATGCGATTGATGAATCGTTGCGAAAAAATAGGGGAAACAACAAAGTGTTTGGTGGAGTTCAGGTGGTGATGTTTGGAGATTTGTTGCAGCTTTCTCCTATCGTCAATCAAAATTTAGAAGGAGATGTGATGAGAAGCATCTACCCTGATGGAAGTTATTTCTTTAACTCTCAAGTTTTTTACCAATCCAATTTTCAAATTAATGAATTAACTAAAATATTTAGACAATCTGACAAGTCATTTATTGATTTATTAAATAAATTTAGAATAGCCAAAGTCAACGATCAAGATTTGGCAGACATTAATCAAAGATATCAAGGACCTGGTTTTAAAGTACCGAATGGCGTTATTTTACTTTCTACCACCAATGCCAAAGTAGATAAAATTAATAACTCGAAATTAGCAGAATTAGATTCTAAGCATTTTGAATATGCAGGATCTATCAAGGGAGATTTTAAAGAAAAAGATTGTCCATCACCAGAGACATTAAAGTTAAAAGTGGGAGCGCAAGTTATGTTAACTCAAAATGATGTTGGCAATGAACCTAGACGATGGTCAAATGGAACTCTTGCAATCATTCATGAATTAAAGCCCAATTCCATTAGTATTAAAATTAAGGATGAAATTTTTGTTTTAGGAAAAAGTAGATGGGATAAAATTCAATTCACTGTTGCTGAGGATACGATTAGCCGCAAAGTAGTAGCAACCTTTTCTCAGTATCCCTTAAAATTAGCTTGGGCTTCCACCATCCACAAATCCCAAGGACAGACTTTTGAAAAGGTAGCCATCGACTTAGATAGAGGTGCTTTTGCTCATGGCCAAACCTATGTTGCATTATCTAGAGCCAAATCCATGGAGGGTATTTATCTGATAAGAAAAATTGCTTATAAAGATCTTATCTTTGATGAAAAGGTTTTTGATTTTTTAGGCCAAGACTTTGAAGCTAAAAATAAAGAACAAGTTGCTAAAAAGAACAAATCATCAGAATACGCATCAAGTCTACCTTACGATGATGACTACAACCAAGATTCTTAAAGTAAAATGAAAGACAAAATATTCATAAAGATAGTCATTGGAGTGGTGATGTTTGTTATAGGTTTTGGAGGAAGCTATTTATACAAAACTAAATTTAGCGATACTTCCCTAAAAAACTTAAAGCAAAACATTGATAAATAGGCATGACTAATTTAGACATTTCTCACACGGACTATGCCAAGCGGCTCATCCAAAGCTTAGAGCAAGACCGAACCTTTAATATTGAGCTGAAAGAAGCATCTAATGTTTTTTTAGAAAAGTCGGTAGAAACGTATTACGATTTTTATGAAAAAGGTAAACGAGGTAGCTTCTTCAATTGTTTGATCTTTTATTTTCCAGAACCTAGACAATCGGATGTGGGTTTATTTATTGAAGATACACGAGGCTTATATATCAAAGCAGATCATAAGGTTATTGTCACGGAAGATGCTGAATCTTGTAATATGATGCGTTCTTTCATTCCGCATAATTCCAAGTCTTTTTCCACAAAAGAAATACAAAACATCAAGGATATTTATTTAAAAGCTGTTTATAAAACTGCCGAGCAAGTATTTCATTTGGATAAATAAAAAAAACTAATAAGTAGAGAGGCGCTCTGTTGTTAAGCGCCCCTATAATATTATTTACTAGCTTTTAAACATTTCCAAAGCCTTATTTAACAATTCTTCAGATTTTGCATGCTCTCCAGCATCGTGAGCTTTCATACCCGCCTCACGCATTTTTTGTGCTTCTTCAATTTTAGTATCCAAGTTTTTAGCCATCATTGGACAAGAACCAGCGAACGCCGAGCCTGTAAAAAGAACTAATATTGATACAATTAAAAATTTTTTCATGTTTTCCTTTCAGTTAGGCTCATTAAATACCACAGACGAAAAGACTAAAGTCACTCATAATTGTCACGGTGCTTTCTCATTATTAAATAAGAGTATAATTGACGAATTTTTTAAATTCTGTATTGTATGATTTTATCATGAGAACCGCATTTATATTTGTTATTTTTTTTCTGCTAAGTGCTAGTAACGTTTTTACTAATATTGAGGATATATTTAAATAATGGCTAAAAATTTTTTTGCTTTTGTACTTATTTCGAGTTTTGTTTTATTAACTGCTTGCGCCCAAAAAAGACCTAAAGATATTAATTTAAAAGAATCTGCAAAAGAAGCTGCAAGAATTAATTCAAAAGAATCTGCAAAAGAAGCTGCAACAATTAATTTGTCATGCAAGGGATATAAATATGTTAATATTTTTAATGGAAAAAAGAGAATATTTGGAGATCTTCTGCATTTAAGAATAGATAGTGAAAAAAAAACTATGACTCAATGGGATGGACCCAAGGCAACAGAATGGTTAATAAGTGAAAATTCAGAAAGCTATTTTTTTTCAACGGCAATTGCAGATACGTCGGGCACTAAAGAAACGACCTCAAAAGATTCTAAAACATATGCTATATTTTATAAATATACAGGAGAATTTATTAGCCAAAAAAACTTCAGCGATTCAAGATATTTTTATCTTTGTGGGTTAGCAGAAAACCTTTTAGAAATAAAATTTGAAGAAAACCTTTTAAAAAAAAAATTAAAGGAAAGCATTAATAAATAATAAAAAAAGCAATTTTAGACTCCATTACTATTTTTTTGCATAAGTAAAAATTAGTCCAGAATATATAAATAAAATAAAAAATTTTACTTAGTAATATTGTTTATTAAAAAAATATTGGCACAACCAGTCATGAAATTTACTAATATCCTCCTGTGAAGTCAGCAGATAAAAGCCCTAGTAAAATTTATTTTAGCTTAAATGCAGTTAAATGATTTTTAAAATTTTTTGAGCTTACAACTAAAATATATTGTTCTCCATCAATTTCATATGTTGTGGGTGGTGCCGTTACAGATTCATTTAAAATGTCAGACCATAATATATTGCCATTATATATATCATGAACATAAATATTTTTATTAAATATTGCTAATAATATTTCTCCAGCGGTTGTTAGTGTTTGTCCATGTTCAGGAACATCTTTACAAGTATTATTTTTTGAAAAATAATTTTCAATTGACTCATTTTTTCTCCATAAAATTTTTCCACTCTCTAAATTTATAGCTGTTAAATAAACCCAAGGAGGCTTTGAACCAGGACAATCATTGTTATCCAGTAGTTCTTGCCAAAATGCCTGATATCCAAAACTGTTATCTTTATTAATTTCATGATCTGTTTTGTTAAAAAATTTATTAATTTTGTTTAAATCTTTTTGGTTTACATCTTTTAATTCACTTATTCCTTTGTGAGAATCTTTTAATACTTCTAATTGGGTTTGGTTTTTGTAATCATCTAAAAAAGATATTCCTACTAATGATGGACTAGAAAAATTAACATCATTTCCACCAGTATTACCTTTTCTTTTTTCTCCAGAATAAATTCCCTGTCTTTTATCTCCATGACAACTTGCACAGTATGATTGATAAAGTTGTTGACCCACAGATTTTTCAATTTTTCTTGATCGTGACTTTAGATCTACATATTTTACATAAATTTGCCAAGGAACTTGAACTGATGGAATAAATATAGTTTTGTTAATGGGGTTATATGCTGCTCCTGTCCATTGTGCCCCACCACCGATGCCAAAAAAGGTAATTTTTCCACCAAGGACTGGTGGTTCAAAAAATCCATATTTACTTTTTTTAATTTTAATTAATATATTTTTTTCTGCTTCTAAAGATAAATTTGTGACATCAGTTTTTTCAAAAGAATCTTTCATAAACATTTCAGGAAGTTTAAAATTTGGTTGATAAGGGGCTGTTTTTTCTCCGGGGATTTTGGAAGTTGGTGCCAATTTGTAGTCTAAGTCATATATAGGATTGCCATTATCTCTTTCTAATACAATTGTATTTCCAACTTTTGTTACCACAGCCACTATATCAATATCTCTTCCACTTTTTGTTATAGTTGCTAAAATTGGTGGACTAGGGATATCAAAATCCCAAAGATCATGCGGTGTTTCTTGAAAACTCCATTCTATTTGACCATTTTCAGAATTTATTGCAACCAAACTATTTGAGTGTTTGTTTGATCCATGTCTATTTATACCAACAAGTTCTGGTCTTGCATTGCCTGTAACGACATAAATTTTTTTACGCAAAGTATCAAAAGACATACCTCCCCATGGAACAGTTCCCGTAAGTATTTTTTCTTTTTCTTTTTCAATCAATGATCTACTCCATAAAAGTTTGCCACTTTTAATGTCATAAGCTTCTACAGCTGGCTTTGTTACAGCAATTATGATTGATTTTTTTGTGACTATAGGTGCGATTAAACTTAGTTGATTACCTATACTTCCATCATTTCCAAAATCATGAATAATTTCTCCGTTAGATGGATTTATTGCATAAACGCCATTAATTGTAGGTACAAATAATCTAGATTTATTAAAATCTGGATTTTGATCCCAAACCAAACCTCTTTTTGCAATTATTTTTGGCAATTTCTTTTTCCAAATTTTTTTTCCAGTTTTGGCATTTATACAAAGTAAATGATGATCAACAGAAGCAACAAAAATTTTTCCATTTACTATTATTGGATTAGTTTGAACATTTAAAGAGCCATCGTTTTTTTTTGTATTTTCAGTATATTCCCATGCAATACTGAGATTTTTTACATTCTGTGAATTAATTATTTTTAAAGTTGAGTATTTTCTTGAAGAATTTCCACCATGACTTCTGAACCAATTTTCATCATCATAGTTGTTTTTTAATGATGGTTTTATATTCTCCACAGGTATTTTTTTTATAATTTTTGTTATTGGTAGGAGTTTCCTGTCCGACTCTTTTTCAATTGGTGGATAGTTTTTTTTATCACTTAAAGAATAATTAAAACCCAGCCTTTCATCATAAGAAAATTTATTGTGAATCTTTTTAATAGTATAAAAAATTCCTTCTTTCTTGATTATTTGAACCAAGTTATAAATGGCATCTTTAGGGTTATTTCCTATATGAAAAAATTTGTTATAAATGTCGTATTTTAATTGTACAAAAAGTATCGGTGTAATTATTATTATAGCTGTTAGGTAAAATATTTTTTTTTTCATGTTAAAAATTTCTTGTACTAAGCGAAAGCTGCATAAATATTTATGATTATTTATAATTCAATAAGTCTAATGTGTAAAATTTTTTATTTTACAACTAAAGCATATTAAATTTGGACTGTATAGAACAGGCAATGATAAAAAAAAATGTTTTGTCTGTAATTGATTATGATAAGTTTAGTGTCAACAAGATAAAATAATTATAGCCCATCCACCCGTTCCATTTGAGTGATTTTGGACTAGAATTGAATTTACTGTGCGCATAAAGCCTATAATCATTTAATAAAAATCCTGTATTATAATTATAATTAATGATTGAAATTTATGATTGAAAAATTTAATGGAATTTTTTATTTAATATTATTTGTAGTACATTTCTTAGGTGTTGGAGCTTATGCTTATCAAATGATTATTGGAAACCAAAAATTTAGAGATAAATTTCAAATAAATGAAACTGCTACAGCAACCCTGAGAATGATTGGCGCTATATTTTTAGGTACTTTCCTGATGGCAATGTATATTATGTTTGTAAGACCCAATGGCGTTGAGGATACATGGGCATTTTTCAATTTAGTTTTTGTTCAAAATTTGTGTATTTTTATTGTTAATACTTATTCGATTAAGATTGATAAGACTGGTGTAAAATCACCATCAAATGAAGCTGTAGTTGCACCATTAATATTTACAATCATTAGTGCAGTTCTCTGTTATGGGCTAGCTGATAAAATATATATTTCTTAAGCTTTTGAAGGCAATGATAAGAATGCAACATATAATATACAAAGTAATTCTGATTACCTTGTTTGCCTCATCAATATCTTATGCTGAGTTAATAGAACCCAATGATGGAATTGAACCTTCTCAAGTTATCAAAATTCAATTGAGAAGTTTAAAACAGAACAATAAACCCAATAAAGACAATGGGATTGAACAGACCTGGAAATTTGCACATCCAAACAATCAAAAATACACAGGTCCTTTAGACCGATTTAAAACTATGATTAAAGGAAAGTCTTACGAAATGCTACTCAACCATTTAGACCATAATATTACATTGGTTCAATCTAATGATTTAATAGTGAATTTTGAAGTAACGGTTCTTGATAAAAACAAAACCTACTATAAATTTAATTGGACAGTTGAAAAATATACCAAAGAGGGACCACTTAAAGACTGCTGGTTAACTACTTTAGTTTCAGCTCCAATATCTCTAGGATCGTCAATTTAAATAAAACCCATTTGAAAAAAATAATCTTTTCCTAGACTCGTTTTGAGTCGATTAATCAAAGGAGGCTAGGTCATTTTCAGAGTTGGAGAGGCAATAAGTCCAAAAAAGAGTTCTATTAAATGGGTTTTTTAAGCTTTTATACAACCAATAGGCGGTTGTTTAGTTTGACTATTCCTTTAATTAGAGTGTTTTACGGGAGAGACTATTTAGATATAGCGCTGAAGGATCAACTGCTCAGGAAAATCTCAAGCAAAAGGACCGTAAAAATTAAAACTCTGGAAAGCGAGCTTAGAGCTCCACCGAAGGATTAAGATCTCAGGTATTCAAGACAGATGAGCATATAGATTTTGAATGAGTAATTTAAAAACAGCGTTATTTGATTTTCATGTTAGCCAAGGAGCAAAGATGGTTCCCTTCGCAGGCTATGAAATGCCTATTCAGTATTCTTTTGGAATTATCAATGAGCATGACAAAGTAAGAGCTGATGCAGGAATTTTTGATGTTTCACACATGGGACAATTTTCAATTGTAGGCGATGATAGTATTTGTTCAGCAATTGAAAAAATTATTCCAATTGATTTATCTGTTTTAAAAATGAACCAATCCAAATATTCTTTTCTTATGAATGAGCAGGGTGGGATCGACGATGATTTGATTGTGACTAGAGTTAAAAATGGAATTAATATTGTTCTGAATGCTGCATGCAAACACAGTGACGTTAAAACTTTAAAAAATATTTTACCCAATCCAGATTGTGCAACCTTGCATGATCATTTAGCCTTAATAGCTGTTCAAGGTCCTTTGGCAGTTTCTATTTTAGAAGAAATTGTTCCAGGTGTTGCTGATTTAAAATTTATGAATGGAGGTGAATTTTCATATGATGGCGAAACAATTTATATTACTCGATCTGGCTATACAGGTGAAGATGGTTATGAAATTTCTATCTCAAATGAAAAAATAATAAAACTTTGTGAGGAATTATTATCTAAAAATAAAATTGCTATGATTGGTCTTGGAGCAAGAGATTCTTTACGTTTAGAAGCGGGACTTTGCTTGTATGGTCACGATTTAGATAAAACAACATCTCCCATTGAGGCAGATTTAATGTTTGGAATTGCAAAAAATAGAAGAGCTACATTTGATTTTGTTGGTGGTGACGTTGTAAAGGCACATGTAGAAAAAGGAATTACAAGAAAAAGAGTTGGAATTAAGTTAGAAGGAAAGATTATTGCAAGAGAAGGTGCTAAAATATTTCAAAGTGAGAAAGAAGTGGGGGTTGTTACCAGCGGTTGTTTTGGACCAAGTGTAGGAAGTGCTGTTGTGATTGGTTATGTTAATTTTGATTGTTCAGAAGAAGGAACTTCTGTGGAATTGGAAGTAAGAGGTAAAAAATATCCAGCAAAGATTTGTTTGTTACCATTTTATAAAAAAAGTTACGCAAAATAGGAGAAACATATGAGTGAAGTAAAATATTCAAAAAAACATGAGTGGGTATCGGTAGACGGAGATGTGGGAACAGTTGGAATCACAAAACATGCAACCGAACAATTAGGAGATATTGTGTTTGCAGAAATTCCTGATGTAGGAAAAACGCTTACTAGCGGTGGAGAAGCTGCTGTGGTTGAAAGTGTTAAGGCAGCCTCAGATGTATATACGCCTGTGAGTGGAGAAATAACGGAAGGAAACCCAGCTATTGTTGAAGATCCTTCGTTAGTGAACAAAGACCCAGAAGGAAACGGCTGGTTTTTTAAGATTAAAATTACCAGTCCTGATGAATTAGCAGCACTTATGAACAAAGCTGATTATGAAAAATTTGTAGAGGAGAATCCAAGCTAATGCGCGATCACAGAACATCAGAATTTATTAAAAGACACATAGGTCCTTCACAAGCTGAGCAAACCAAAATGTTGGATTCGGTTGGCTACAAATCCATGGAAAAATTTATTAAAGATATTGTTCCTTCAAGCATTTTAGAAGATGAGCAATTAGATCTGAGAGATTCTGTATCAGAACAAAAAGCATTAGATGTTTTAAAAAAGATAGCTTCTAAAAACACAGTAAACAAAAGTTACATAGGTATGGGTTACTATGGAACTTACACTCCTAACGTAATCTTGAGAAATATTTTAGAAAACCCAGGTTGGTATACAGCCTACACTCCTTACCAGCCTGAAATTGCGGCAGGGAGGTTGGAAATGTTACTTAATTTTCAACAGATGATTATAGATTTAACTAAAATGGATATTGCTAATGCATCTCTATTGGACGAATCTACAGCAGCTGCAGAAGCGGTGGCTCTTTGCCAGAGAATTAATAAAGACGATGCAAAAATTGTTTTTATTTCTGAAAATTGTAATCCGCAAACGATCGATGTGATCAAGACTAGAGCCGAACCTTTTGGTTTGCATGTTTTGGTTGGAAGTTTCGAAACATTAGAAAAAATTAAAGACAATATATTATGTGGAATTATTTCTTATCCGGACACTTATGGGTTTGTAGAAAATATTGAAACTCATATTAAAACAATTCAATCCAAAAGTGGAAAAGCAATCGTGGTTGCGGACTTGCTTTCTCTTAGCATATTAAAAGCTCCGGGAGAAATGAACGCTGATATTGTAGTTGGAAACTCTCAAAGATTTGGCGTGCCTATGGGGTATGGAGGACCACATGCTGCTTTTTTTGCAGTGAAGGATGCGTACAAAAGAGCGATGCCAGGTAGAATTATTGGAGTATCGGTTGATAGAAAAGGAAAACAAGCATTACGAATGGCTTTGCAAACTAGAGAGCAACATATTAGAAGAGAAAAAGCAACTTCAAATATCTGCACAGCACAGGCATTACTTTCTATTATGGCCGTAGCTTACGGAATTTATCATGGACCAGATGGTATTAAGCATATTGCAGAACGTACGAATACTTTTGCTAGCATGTTTGCTGCAGAAGTTTCATCCAAATATAAACTAGTCTCAGAAACATTTTTTGATACGGTTTGTTTAGATACAGGAGCAGATACTGCTGATATTTTAAAGCGAGCTTATAATTATGGTGTAAATTTACGAAAAGTAAACGAGGAGAGAATAAGTGTTGCTTTTGATGAAACGACTGAATTAAAAAATATCAATAATTTATTTGAAATATTTGGTGTTGAGGCAAAAGTAGAAAGCTTAGATGATAATGTAGCTAGCAGTATTCCAACTAAATTAGTTAGAACCTCTAAGTTTATGGAGCATGAAGTATTTCATCAATATCACTCAGAAACAGAGATGCTGAGATATTTAAAGCGTTTAGAAGACAAAGACATAGCGCTTAATCGTTCTATGATTGCCTTAGGATCATGTACGATGAAACTAAATGCGGTTGCTGAAATGATACCAGTGACTTGGTCAGAATTCGGGAATCTTCATCCTTTTGCACCAGTTGATCAGGCGCAAGGATACCAAGAATTATTTGAAGATTTAAAAAAGATGCTATCTGAGATTACAGGTTTCTCTGGAATTTCATTGCAGCCTAATGCGGGAGCTCAAGGTGAGTATGCGGGTTTAATGACTATTCGAAAGTTTCATATTTCTAATGGAAATGAAGAAAGAAATATCTGTATCATTCCGGAAAGTGCTCATGGTACTAACCCTGCATCAGCGCAAATGGCAGGTATGAAAGTGGTCGTGATTGATTGTGATGAAGAGGGAAATATTGATTTAGAAGTACTAAGGAAAAAAGCAGAAGAACATTCTAAAAACTTAGCAGCTCTAATGGTAACCTATCCTTCTACACACGGTGTGTTTGAAGAAAACATTGTAGACATTTGTGAAGTAATTCATGATCATGGAGGCCAAGTCTACATGGATGGAGCTAATCTAAATGCACTAGTTGGAATTGCAAAACCCGGAAAGTTTGGACCAGACGTGTGTCATATGAATTTACATAAAACATTTTGCATCCCGCACGGTGGAGGGGGCCCGGGTATGGGACCAATCGGTGTGAACGAACACTTAGAACCTTTTTTACCCAATCATTCTGTTATTACTGAAAACTCAGGACCAGAAACTGGAATGGGAGCGGTATCAGCTGCACCTTGGGGAAGCGCTAGTATTTTACCTATCTCTTGGATGTATATTCGAATGATGGGACCTAAAGGTTTGAGAGAAGCAACAGAAGTTGCCATTCTTAATGCAAATTACATATCTAAAAAATTAGAAGGACACTTTGAAACTTTGTACAAAGGAAAAAAGGGACTGGTAGCACATGAATGCATTATTGATCTTCGTCCTATCAAAGCAGAAAGTGGTATCAGTGAAGAAGATATTGCAAAACGTTTAATTGATTATGGATTTCATGCACCAACGATGTCTTGGCCAGTTGCAGGAACGTTAATGATTGAACCAACCGAAAGTGAAAGCTTAAATGAAATTGATAAATTTTGTAATGCGTTAATCAATATTAAAAAAGAAATTACAATGGTCCAGAACAAAATATTTGATGCAAAAGATAATCCATTGAAGAATGCACCTCATACACATCAAGAGCTAACTAGCGATGTTTGGGAACATAAATACACTAGGGAGCAAGCAGCCTTTCCTTTAAAATATTTAAAAGAAAATAAATATTGGAGCCCCGTGTCGAGAGTAGATAATGTTTATGGAGATAGAAATTTAGTTTGCTCTTGTCCTTCTATGGATTCTTATAGAGATGAAGTAGCTTAAACTGTGAAATGGGAGTTGTTCTACAATCCTGGCAATGTTCTTTGTGATTATTTAAAAATTAAGGATGATCACAAATTTATCCTAAGAGTGTTTATAAACCTCACTTATTATGGTCATTTTATAGCTGGGATTATCTTATTTTTAGTAAGAAACACCGACCTATTATGAACTTTGTTAAAAAATACCGAAGCCTAACCCTCATTATTTTTGCAACCTATGTAATTTCTATTCCAGCTAGTGTCATAACTATTCCTTCCGTTGCTACTTGGTATGTCGATATTGTGAAGCCAAGTTTTAATCCGCCCAATTGGGTTTTTGGTCCTGTGTGGACTACACTGTATGCGCTCATGTCTGTTGCGGTGTGGAATGTTTGGAATGATTTAAAAAGTACTAAATTAAATTATGCCAAAAAAGTTATTACAATTTATTTTATTCATTTATTAGTTGCTGCAAGTTGGAGCTATATTTTTTTTGGAATACACAGGATTGCTTTAGCAGCATTCGTAATTGTATGTATTCTTGCATTTATTATTTCGCTTATGAGAATCTACTGGAAAGTTAATAAAGTTTCTTTTTATTTAATGATTCCATATCTTCTATGGAGTTCTTATGCTCTGCTTTTGAATATTACTATTTGGAAGCTTAATTAATACGATTGACGATATAAAAAGCCAATTCCTGCAATCTACTCTTCTCTTCACTTTCAGAAAAAATTCCAAGAGAGTCTGCGGATACTGAAGAGAAATGATCTGCTCTTTTTTTACAAGTAGATATGACTTGGTACTTGCTCATTAAATTTAAAGTGTAAGACAGCTCTTCTTTTGTTCGTTCGTCTCGATCAAACATTTGTTTTAATTGTAAGCGTTCTTCATCAGAAGATTTTTGATACAACATGATAATAGGTAAGGTTACTTTTCCCTCAACAAAATCATTACCAATTACTTTACCAAAAGAAATTTTATCAGAATAATAATCTAAGATATCATCCGTAATTTGAAAACATATTCCAAGATTTAAACCATAAGAAGTTAATGCTTCTTTTTCATTTTTTGATTTCTCATTAATACACCCACCCACTCTCATGGCAGCTGCAAATAAAGACGATGTCTTAGCTTCTACAATTTCTAAGTAAGTTTTCTCCAAAGTCTCTATGTCTTTTTCATGTTGTAACTGAAGAATTTCACCTTGAGCTATTTCTGATGAAACAGAAGAGAGCAATTTTAATACTTCTAAAGATCCATCCTCGACCATGATTTCAAAACATCTGCTTAATAAATAATCACCGGTTAAAATAGAATTTTTATTCCCCCAAATATTGTTGTTTGTTTTTTTACCTCTTCGAACATCTGATTTATCGATCACATCATCGTGAAGTAAAGTTGCGTTATGAATAAGTTCTATACAAGCTGCTAATTTAATGTGTCTATCTCCACTGTAGTTAAATAATCCTGAAGACGCGATGGTAAGCAAAGGTCTTAATCTTTTTCCACCAGATTGGATTAAATAAGAAGACATTTCGCCAATAAGCTCCACATGACTGGAAAGTTTGTCTTTAATAAAACTGTCTACTTTTTCAATTTCTGATTGATAAGTAAGTTTAAGGTCTTCGTACGGATTAGCACTGTCTGCTTTCTTTAATGGAACCACATTATTTGTCATAGATTAATTTAACTTATTTAAATTATCAGCGTTAATTATCTAATGACGCACCAAATGCAATTGAATCATGCTATATTTCTTTACTCTTAATTTCTTAAGTTTTAAAAGGCTTAAACAAAATATGTTTTTTAAAAAAAAACCACTTATAGCTCATATTCGCCTCTCAGGCGTTATTGGCAATGTAGGAAGATTTCAACAAGGCTTAAGCTATGCATCTCACCACGAGATTATCAAAAAAGCTTTTTCTCTTAAAAAGATCAAGGCTGTAGCTATTACTATTAACTCACCAGGTGGAAGCCCAGTGGCCTCTCACTTGCTTTATTCTCTTATTAGAAAATTAGCAGATGAAAAAAAAGTAAAAGTAATTACTTTTGCAGAAGATGTTGCAGCATCGGGAGGATATATGTTGGCTTGCGCAGGAGATGAAATTTATGCAAACGCTAGTTCTATTATAGGGTCGATTGGAGTTATTTATTCAGGTTTTGGTTTTCAAGAGCTAATTAAAAAAGTGGGAGTAGAGCGAAGAGTGCATACAGCTGGTGCTAGCAAAAGTATTTTAGATCCTTTTGTGGATGAAAAACCGGAAGACATTCAAAAATTAAAAGCAATTCAAGAAGAGTTGCATAAAGAATTTATTCAACTAGTTAAAAATAGTAGAAAAGAAAAAATTACTCAAGCAGACGAAAAATTATTTACAGGAGAATTTTGGGCTGGCAAGAGAGCAAAAGAATTAGGTCTTATTGATGGGATCGGAAATATGTTCCAAGTCATAGAAGATCAATTTGGAAAAGATGTTAAAGTTAAAAATTTTGAGAAGCAAGAAGGTTGGTTAAAGAAAAAATTATCTTCTAGTATGGCTAATGCAGCTTCTTCCATAGTAAGCGAATTAGAAACTAGATCTTTTTGGAACAAATTCGGACTTTAGTATGGTTAAAAAAAAAGCAAAAGTAAAAGTAAAGCCAAAAGCTGCTAAAAAAATAAAAACAGTGGTTGTGAATAAAGACAAGAAAAAAACTAACTTTTTAAGTTTTCAAGAAATCATTTTTAAATTACAAAAATTTTGGTCGGATCAGGGTTGTGTTATTCTTCAGCCTTACGATACAGAAGTTGGCGCAGGAACATTTCATCCGGCGACCACACTTCGATCGTTAGGAACGGATGCTTGGAAAGCAGCTTACGTTCAGCCATCGCGAAGACCCACGGATGGAAGATATGGCGAAAATCCTAATCGGTTACAACATTATTATCAATTTCAAGTAGTGATCAAACCATCTCCAGAGGATGTGCAGAAACTTTATCTTAAAAGTCTAGCTGCGATTGGAATCAATCATCAAGACCACGATATTCGATTTGTAGAAGATGATTGGGAAAGCCCCACTTTAGGTGCTGCTGGTCTTGGATGGGAAGTCTGGTGTGATGGAATGGAAGTAACTCAATTTACTTACTTCCAGCAAATGGCTGGGTTTGAATGCAAACCAGTTACTGCGGAAATTACTTATGGCTTAGAAAGATTGGCTATGTTTATCCAAGGTAAAAAAAGCGTATTTGATATTGAGTGGAATAAAGAGGGAGTAAAATACGAAACCATATTCAAACAAGCAGAAAAAGAATTTTCTGCCTATAATTTTGAACATGCCAATACAGAGAATCTATTAAAAATGTTTAATTTTGCAGAAACAGAATGCAATATGCTGTTAGAAAAAAAACTTTGCTTACCTGCTTATGACCAATGTTTAAAAGCAAGCCATACTTTTAACTTACTTGATGCAAGAGGAGTGATTTCTGTTTCTGAAAGAGCAGGGTATATTACAAGAATTAGAAATTTAGCTAAAGGCTGTGGCCAAGCTTGGATTATTAGCCAAGAAAAATAAATGTCTCATTTTTTATTAGAGCTGTATTCAGAGGAAATACCTCATGGTTTGCAAATTGATACGAGACAAAATATTGAATTTTTGTTTAACAAAAAACTTACTGAGTACAATATTGCCTTTAAAAAGTTTTCTGTTTTTTCCACACCTACTCGTCTTTGCGTTTCGATAGAAGGTCTTCCTTCTGCTTTATCAGTACCATCTAAAGAAATTAAAGGACCCAAGGTAGGATCCCCAGAGCAAGCATTGGTAGGTTTTTTAAGATCAAACCAATCAGAACAAAAAGATGTTTTTGAAAAAACTATAGATAAAGGAAATTTCTATTTTGTAAAAACTAAAAAAGAAACTTTGGATTTACAAAAACTATTTGCAACTACAGTTCCTGAGATTTTGCAAAACTTAAGCTGGAAAAAATCTATGCGTTGGGCCAATCATTCTCTAGTTTGGGGAAGACCATTAAAATCTATCCTTAGTTTATTTGATAAACACATAGTTAATTTTAATTTTCATCACTTATCCTCCTCTAATAAAGTTTACGTTGGGTCTGTGCAGGAGGAGAAGCAAGTAAGCATTAAATCAGCCGGTCAATACTTTCAGATTTTAAAAGATAAAAATATTATTTTAGATCAAAACGAAAGAGAAAAAATGGTTTTAAAAAGTTTGTCAGCTATTTTTAAAAAAACCAAATCTGAAGATAATCCTAATCTTCGATTAGTTGAAGAAGTAACTAATTTAGTAGACTACCCAACAGCCTTAAAAGGTAGCTTTTCCAAGGATTTTTTAGAATTACCTGAGGAGTTGCTCAATCTTACTATGATGCAACACCAAAGGTACTTTCCTATGAAGTCTTTAGAGACAGAAAAAATAACCAATACATTTGTAACCATATCCAACAACAAGGATGAAAAAAAATTAATTATTGATGGAAATGAAAGAGTTTTGCAGGCAAGATTGTCCGATGCTAAATTTTTCTGGGATAAAAACAAAAGACAGAACTTAGTAAAAAATGTTTCAAAATTAAATGGTATTACTTTTTATAAAGAACTTGGAAGTTTGTATGACAAAACCCAAAGGGTTAGACAATTAGCCTCTCTTATTTCAGATATTATTGGAGCCAATAAAGGAGATACAGAAATTGCAGCTTCTATTTGTAAAGCAGATTTAGTTACAGATTTGGTGGGTGAGTATCCTGAGTTACAAGGTGTGATCGGAAAGTATTTCGCTATCTCACAAGGATTTAGCTCGGAGATTGCCAATGCTATCTCGGATCATTATTTACCACTTGGACCAACAGATAATGTTCCTAAAGAAAAAATTGCTATTTGTGTAGCTCTTGCAGATAAACTAGATACTTTGATTGGATTCTTTGGAATTGGTTTGAAGCCAACAAGTTCTAAAGATCCTTTTGCTTTACGAAGAGCAGTCCTTGGAATTATTAGAATTATTATTGAAAATAAATTATCTATTTCTCTAAAAGAGTTAATCAATAATGCAAAAAATTTATACCTATCTAATAATATAGATATTACTAATGCAAAATTAGCAGATGATTTAATAGAATTTTTTAACGATCGATTTAAAAATTTATTAAAAGACAAAAATTTAAGATTAGATGTGGTAGATTCAGTATTGTTTAAAAATCGAAGTGATGATTTTTATAGTTTGTTTTTAAAAATTACTACCATTGCAAAACACATTAAGAAAACAGAGGGAATGAATGCTATCGCAACCTATAAGCGGGCTAAAAATATTTTAGAACAAAATGAGCAAATAATAAAAGACACTATTTTTGGAAATCCAGATGTCGTTTTGTTTAATTCAGAAATTGAAGAAACTTTGTTAGTTAAAATTAACGAGATCAAGGATTATTTTACAACCCCTAGTAGACTCCGTGATTCTGCCAAAACTATTCAAATGCTTTCTGAAGTTAAATTGATAACAGACCAATTTTTCGAAGAAGTTAAGGTTAATGACGATAATGAGGATGTGAAAAAAAATAGACTAGAATTATTGCTTTTGATGTGTAAAACCTTTGACAATTTTACAGACTTTTCAAAATTTGAAGGAGCTTAATGGCTAAGAGCAAGAAAAAAACAGTTTTAAAAAAAACAAAAAAAAAGCTATCTAACTTCAAGTGGGTTTATAATTTTGAAGAAACTCCTAAACTAAATAAGAAATTACTAAAAAATTTATTAGGTGGAAAAGGTGCCAACTTATCTGAAATGATAAGAATAAAGCTTCCCGTTCCTCCTGGATTTACCATTACCACAGAAGCTTGCAACGAGTACTACAGTCTGAATCAAAAATATCCTTCAGCGCTTATTAAGCAAGTTACAGATTCAATTAAAAAAGTAGAAAAAAAAATTAAAAAGTCATTTGGGAATGCCTCCAATCCATTATTAGTTTCTGTACGATCAGGGGCGAGAGTTTCGATGCCAGGTATGATGGATACAGTTTTGAATTTAGGATTGAATGATAAAACAGTTATTGGTCTTGCTAAAAAAACAAAAAATGAAATATTTGCTTACGATAGTTACCGAAGATTTATTCAAATGTATTCTAATGTAGTGTTAGGAGTGAACCACCACAATTTTGAAGACTTAATCGAAAACTACAAATTAACCAAAGGTGTTCTTTTAGATACAGATCTTAATGCCACTGATTGGAAGTCATTGATTGGTTCTTTTCGAGAACAAATTATTAAGGAAACAGGAAAAGATTTTCCTCAAGATGTGCATCAACAATTGTGGGGAGCTATTGGAGCTGTATTCCAGTCTTGGAAAAATCACAGAGCCAATGTTTATAGAAAATTAAATAACATCCCAGAAGAGTGGGGAACAGCAGCCAATGTTCAGTCCATGGTATTCGGGAATATGGGAGAAGACTGTGCAACTGGAGTTGCCTTTACTAGAAACCCTTCCACGGGAGAAAATAGTTTTTACGGAGAATATTTAATTAATGCGCAAGGAGAAGATGTAGTTGCAGGAATTAGAACCCCACAAAACATTACCAAGAAAGCAAGATTAGAATCAAGATCAAAAGATCTTTCTATGCAAGAAACTATGCCGAAGGCTTTTAAGGAGTTAGTGGCTATCTATAAAAAATTAGAAAAGCATTACAGGGATATGCAAGACATAGAGTTTACAGTGGAGAATAAAAAATTATGGATGTTACAAACTAGATCTGGAAAACGAACGGCAAAAGCTAGTATTAAGATTGCCGTAGAAATGGTCAAAGAAAAATTAATTAATAAAGACGAGGCCATTTTGAGAATAGATCCAAAAATTTTAGACACATTGTTACACCCAACTTTAGATCCTAGAGCAACTAAGAATATCATTGCCAAAGGGTTACCAGCATCACCTGGTGCCGCAACAGGAAAAGTAACTTTTACAGCAGACGATGCTGAACAATTAAAAGCACAGGGACAAAAATCTATTTTAGTTAGATTAGAAACTTCACCAGAGGATATTCATGGAATGCATGCTGCAGAAGGAATATTAACTTGTAGAGGTGGAATGACCAGTCATGCCGCAGTGGTTGCGAGAGGCATGGGAAGACCTTGTGTATCAGGTGCTGGAACTATTCAAATCGACTATCAGAATAAAGTTTTTAAAGTTAATTCTCACGAAGTGAAAGAAGGAGACATTCTTACAATCGATGGCTCCACTGGAGAAGTTATGTTGGGAGAGGTAAGCACTATCAAACCTGATATTTCTGGTGATTTTTCTACTATTATGGCTTGGGCTGACAAAGTAAGAAGACTTAAAATACGTACCAATGCAGAAACTCCTCTAGATACTAAAGTAGCCAGAGATTTTGGAGCGGAAGGAATTGGTCTTTGTAGAACTGAACATATGTTTTTTGATGAGAAGCGAATTCTTTATGTAAGACAAATGATTTTATCCAAGAGCGTAGAAGATAGAAACGAAGCTTTGAAAAAAATTCTGCCTTTTCAAAAAAAAGACTTTGTAAAAATATTTAAAACTATGAGCGGCTTGCCGGTCACGGTTCGATTATTAGACCCTCCTTTGCACGAGTTTTTACCAAAAAGCGAAAAAGAAATTTCTAGAGTAGCCAATAGCTTAAATATTTCTGAGCATGAAATTAAAAGCAGAATAAATGATTTGCATGAAGAAAATCCAATGCTTGGTCATAGAGGTTGTAGATTAGCGATTTCATATCCAGAAATTTATGAAATGCAATGTGAGGCTATCTTTGAAGCATTGGTAGAATGCAAAAAAGCTAAAGTCACAGCAATCATACCTGAAATTATGATCCCACTTATTTGTACTGCAAAAGAATTAGAAATTCTAAGAGCCTTGGTAGATAGAATTGCTAAAGTAGTTCAAAAAAGACATTCGGTAAAAATCAGTTATTTAGTTGGTACTATGATTGAATTGCCTAGAGCTGCTTTAAATGCATTTGAGATTTCTAGGCAAGCAGACTTTTTTAGTTTTGGTACTAACGATTTAACTCAGACGACGTTAGGAATTAGCAGGGATGATTCCGGCAAGTTCTTGGACGACTATGTGAATAATAATATTTTTAAAATAGATCCATTTATTAGTATTGATGTAGATGGAGTGGGCCAGTTAGTTAAAATTGCATGCGAGAATGGAAAAAGAAACAATCCTAATATCAAGCTAGGTATTTGCGGAGAGCATGGTGGAGATCCCGATTCAATTGATTTTTGTCATAACGCTGGACTACACTATGTTTCTTGCTCACCTTACAGAGTACCCATTGCAAGGCTTGCTGCAGCACAAGCGCAAATAAGATCTAAAAAATAATTTAGCTATTTATTAATCTCTAAAGAAAAATCAAAATTAGATAGGGTGTGAGTTAAAGACCCCATGGAAATTCGCTTAACCCCTGTTTTGGCATAACTAATAATATTTTTTTCATCAATATTTCCTGAAGCTTCAGTTTCTATTTTTTTCGGTAGCAACTTTATTCCTTTTTTGATTTCACTTGGTTTCATGTTGTCAAAAAGAACTCTGTTTATTTTTAAGTGTTTAATCATTTTTAATTGAGCAAGCGTATCCACTTCTACCGTAATAATTTTTTTAGATTTATTCTTATCTATGACTTTTTGTAAAAGTAGAGCAATATTTTTACTATTGGCTAGGTGGTTATCTTTAATAAATATTTCTTCACTCAAATTCATTCGGTTATTAATTCCACCCCCTATAATGACTGCATACTTCTGTAGACCTCTAAGATTAGGAATGGTCTTTCTAGTACAACAAACCTTGCTTTTAAACAGCTTAATCTTTTTAGATAAGTAATTAGTTTTTGTAGCAACACCCGTTGCCAAGCCTAAAAAATTAAGAGCAGTCCGTTCTGCAGTTAAAACAGATCTCTTTTTACCATACAGCTCTAAGATACATTGATTATTTCTAATTATATTTCCATCTTTGAGTTTTGTTTTTATTTTTAAAGAAGCATCCATTGTTAAAAAAACTTTTTTAGCAACATCCAAGCCACACAGCACTCCAGCTTCTTTAGAAATAATTTGCGCTCGTATTTTCTCTTTATTAGAAATAGTTAACTGAGTAGTGATGTCATTTGTGGGAATATCTTCTCGCAAAGCATCGATAATAATTTTATTGTTTATTTGATTAAGTTTGCTCAAAGTAAATTAGTCTTGTCTTCCAATGGCAACCATTTTTTCAATAGAACCTCTAGCTCGCTCTAGAATATTGCCATCAATTAAAATTTCATTTTTTTTGTTTTTTAAGCAGTCCAAAATAGCAGGTAGAGTAATAGACTTCATATGAGGACAGAGATTACATGGCTTAACAAAGTTAACATCAGGATTTTCAATCTCAATATTATCACTCATGGAACATTCAGTTACTAGGAAAACATTTTTTGGTTTTTTATCTTTAACATAATTAACCATATGTGAAGTTGAACCAGCAAAATCAGAAGCAGCAATAACGTCAGGAGGACATTCTGGGTGTGCAATAACAGTAAGACCAGGATAATTTTTTCTTAATTCTTTAATTTCTGTTTCACTAAATTTTTCATGAACTTCACATTTTCCATGCCAAGAAATAATTTTAACATTTGTTTTGCTGGCTACATATTTTGCAAGATACTCATCTGGTAAAAATAATACTTTGTTGACTCCCAAAGATTCTACTACTTTAACAGCATTTGCAGAGGTACAACAAACATCTGTCTCTGCTTTTACATCTGCAGAAGTATTCACATAAGTTACCACGGGTACTCCTGGGTGTTTTTTTTTAAGATTAATTACATCTTGGCCTGTAATCGAAGCTGCTAAGGAACAGCCTGCTTTTAAACTAGGTAGATACACATTTTTATGAGGAGACATAATTTTTGCAGTCTCTGCCATAAAGTGTACACCGCACATTATAATATTGTCTTCTTTTACTTTGGAGGCTTCCACAGCTAAAGCCAATGAATCTCCAACAATGTCTGCCACACCATAAAAAATTTGAGGAGTTTGGTAATTGTGGGCCAGTATAATTGAGTTAGTTTCTTTTTTTAGTTTATTAATTTCATAAATATAGGGAGCAAGAAAAGGCCACTCAATATCTGGAATTGAGTTTTTTATTTTATTGTAAATAGAAGAAGTTTTATGCTTTACTTCTTCTGTAAAATTAAGTTCTGTGCTCATAAAAATAATTAACAGCAAAATAATTATATTTGTTACTGTATTATTGTCACGTTTATATCTATTAATGTAAGAAAATCATCATTTTGCGGCCATGCTGGAATTGGTAGACAGGCACGCTTGAGGGGCGTGTGGACTTTGTCTGTGAGAGTTCAAGTCTCTCTGGCCGCACCAAAATTGTTACTCTGCTTAAGTTATTCTTTTAACTCCTCTAATATTAGAATTTCGTTACGTCTTTTTTGAAATTACAATTATATAGGAGATTTTCTTCAATATAAAAAAAATTAAGATAGAATTAAATATATGAGCAATAAACTTTATACAGACCCAAAATACGAGCGCTACAAAAAATATAAAAAGAAGTATTCTAAGGGAGGTAATTTTGATTTAGATTTAAAGGAAATATCTGTGGAAGGAAAAGAAAATGATCTAGCGGCAGTTGTGAAGGACAAGGTTGATTGGGATCGTGTTAGACAAGAATTTAAATTATCAAAAAAACAAATCATGATTTTGATAGATAGGGGTGTAATAGACCATACTTGGCGAGACACTACCCATAATGACAAGATGTACAAAGGTACTATTTCTTTTAAAAATAGAGAGCCCTTACAAGAAAAATAAAAAATATCTCTTTTTTAAAAAAGTCTTAGCTAGGTTTTTGCTTTCCCCACATCTCAAAGTATTTCCCTTTTTGTAGTAATAAACTTTTATGTGTTCCTTGCTCTATTATAGCCCCTCTATCAAGAACAATTATATTATCAGCATTTGCAGCTGTAGAAAGTCGATGTGCAATTATTAGAGTTGTTTTGTTTTTTGAAACATTTTCTAAATTTTTTTGAATTTCTTTTTCAGTAGTTGTATCTAAAGCAGAAGTTGCCTCGTCAAAGAAAAATATTTTAGGATTTTTTAAAATAGTTCTTGCAATAGCTACTCTTTGTTTTTCTCCTCCAGATAGTTTTAATCCTCTTTCTCCTACGGTCGTTTCATACCCATCTGGTAAAATTGATATGAAATTATGTATATCTGCATTTTTAGCAGCACTAATGACCTCCTCTTTGGTAGCATCAGTTTTTCCATAAGCTATATTGTAATAAATTGTATCGTTAAATAAAACAGTGTCTTGTGGAACCACACCAATTATTTCTCGCAAAGATTCTTGAGAGATTTTATTTATATTAATATTGTTAATATAAACTCCCCCTGCTTTGGGTTCGTAAAATTTAAAAAGCAATCTACTAATTGTTGATTTTCCAGCTCCCGTAGGTCCTACAATCGCCACTTTTTTCCCATTAGGAACTACAAACGAAATATTTTTTATGATAGTTCTTCGAATGTCATAATCAAAACTAACATTATCAAATTTAATTTCAGTAATATCATTTTGTGGCATGCTATCTAAAACATCTTGTGATGTGGGTGATATCTCTAATAAGCTAAACATATTTTCCATATCAGTTAATGATTGCCTAATTTCCCTATAGATTGAACCCAGCCAGTTTAGAGGTTGGTATAATTGCAGCATATAAGCATTAATCACTACAAACCCTCCAACATCAATGTCTCCATTTTTAATGCCGTAAGCAGACATTACCAGCATGATAGTAATTCCAATCATTATGATAAATGTTTGAGCTACATTTAATAATGATAGTGAATGACGGCTTTGGTTAGCAGCTAGTTCATAATCCTTTAAAGACTTATCAAGCCTATCAAATTCAAATTTTTCATTATTAAAATATTTAACTGTTTCAAAGTTTAATAAGCTATCAATCATTTTTGTACTGACATCATTGTCAGCTTGATTCATTCTTTTTCTAAATACATTTCTCCATTCTGTGATCTGAAAAGTTAAATAGGAATAAAAACCAATAGTTGTGAGAGTTATAACTGCATACCATGGTCCATAAAGATAAAATAAAATTCCTGATACCAAAAAAATTTCAAAAAAGGTAGGAACAATACTAAACAATACATATCGTAATAGAAAATCTATTCCTTTCGTTCCTCTATCTATAAATTTTGCAAGCGCACCTGTTTGCCTATTTAAATGAAATTGTAATGAAAGATTATGCAAATGTTTGAACATATTCAATGATATTTGCCTGATAGAATGTTGAGAAACTTTTGAAAATAAAGCGTCCCTAACTTCAACTAATGAGAAAGTAATTATTTTTGCAATACCATAGCCAACTATTAAAGCAACGGGTACCAGCATAAATAAATTAATACCTGAGCTTAATTCTGTTAGAGAGTTTACTGACGCCCCCAACACTAAAGGAATAGCTACACTTGTTATTTTCGCTAACACTAAAGCAATAAGTGCAAAAATAACCCTTACCCTTAGATCCCTTCTTTTTCTTGGCCATAAGTAGGGAAGTAATAATTTAAAAGTCTTAATATATTTTCCTTGTTCCATAATTTAAATTTTACTGATTACTCACAATTTGTTATGAGAAAAAAAGCAGGATGATTTAGTAATAATTCTATCTGTTGTACTTCATATCTTACATATGAAGTTTTAACACTCTAGTTAATATGTGAATTACTACTATAAAAAAACTACTGGTACAAATACCGGCTTTTACAATTAACACTTAATGAATGAAATCTATTGTTATAAACTGTCATGAACATGCCAATGCTTGTAATATTAGAGAAGTGAAGGTGTATTTATATTCAAGCACGAATTGGCTTTTACCGTATTAAAAAAATATTAGTTATTTATAATATCCATAAACTATCATTTTATGAAAAAGACAATTACTTTGAAATCGATTAATAATTACGACAAAAATAAATGTGTCGATATCTTCAAAAGAAACGATAATTCTTTCGGTTTTGAAGAGTTTAGAAGAGATTTTGAAAGTAATACAAGTTGGTTTTGCATTGGAAATTACGGTGATCTATTTTTTAATTCGGAAAAAGAAGCCACTGAAGAGGCGATAAAAAAAATAATCTGGTTAAAGGATGCTTTGTAAATAATATTAAAATTATTTAATTTTTTTTGTATTACAAATATTTTACAATCTTACTAATTTCAGGTCTTTTTCTTTCAAGCGGTTCTTCTTTTTTATAACCAATGTAAATAAATCCTGCAATTTTGTCTTTTCCCAATTCTCCACCTAAATGAACTAACATTTTATCATTATAAGCATACCATTCTGTTAGCCACTGAGCTGCATAACCCATCGATTGAGCAGAAGACAATATATTCATACAAACAGCTCCTGCAGATAACTGCATTTCCCATTTAGGAATCGTACTATGATTAATTGGCGAGGAGATTACTGCAATAACAGCACTAGCTCTTTGTAGTCGAAAACTTTGTATATTTATTTCTTCTTCTTTTTTCTTAGGGTTATTTTTTTTATATTCAGAGTAAATTATTTTTTTATCAATTTCTTTAAGAGACTCGCCCTGCATAACTATTATTCTCCAAGGGCTAAGAGCTCCATGATCTGGCACTCTAACTCCTGCAGATAAAATTATTTCCAAATCCTCTTTATTAATTAACTTTGAATCCATATTTTTTGCAGTAACTGATCTTCTAGTTAAGTAAAAATTTTTTTTTATATTATTCATTAAAATATATTTAATTTAAATTTAACCAATAAGGTTTAGAAATTTTAATTTTAGAATTTTTTAACTGAATATTTTTATTTAAGCAATTTTTATTTTCTTCAATACTAACGATTGCAAAACAGTGAGGACTTAGGGAAATAATTTTTCCAATTTTTTTTTCATCTAAGATAATATTTTCATCAATTTCAATAGATCCTTCTATAATTTGAATTGGAAAAATTCTTTTTCTTATTTTATTTTTTAAATTCATTCTAGCAGTGTTCTCCTGTCCGATAAAACAACCTTTTTTAAAACTAACTCCATTTAATTCTTTAAAATTTAATTCTAAAGAAAAAAAATTAGACAAAGTATCTGCAGGTACCAAATCAGTAAGTCCTACATTGTGGTAAATTTTAGCAAAAATATTTATATCCAATAAGTTTAATTTCAAATTTTTGATTAAATCATTACATTTTTCTTTAGAAATAATCCCATGAATTCCAAGGTCAGCAAGTCTTGGATCGTTAAAGAAAAAACCATAGTCATTTCTAATAGTAAGCCCTTTGGTGGCATTGAATTCACTAGAAATTATTTCACTAGCCATATTAAAGAAAAAAGATTTATAATGCTCATCTACATTTTCAATTGTGACTTGAGATCTCAATTTGTAGATGTTTAATTTAGAAATAAAATTATCAACTATCGCCCTATTACATTGAATCAAATAGCTATCTTCAGATAAACTAATAATCATAAAGTCACAGATGAACTTTCCTTGAGGGCTTAATAGGCAAGAATATATAGAGCAGCTTTTATTGACTAAACGAATATCGTTAGAAATTATATTTTGAAGAAAATCGCTAGCATCTACGCCAGAAATGGAGATGGTAGATTTATGTTTTAAATGAATTGCAAAATTTCTGTTCATCTTAAAGTTTTTTGTATATTAATTTGTTATTCTTTATGTCAAATAAATACTCTCTACTTATCAAAAATGCAGAATGTTATATAGATCAGAAACTTATTCTTACTGATATCGCCCTAAATAATAATATTATTTCTAAAATTTCAGAAAATATAAGCGATTCGGCAGATCAGGTACTTGATGCAAAAGGCTTGTCTATCTTTCCTGGCATCGTAGATACCCAAGTACATTTTAGAGAACCAGGAGATTCAAGCAAAGAAACTTTGGAAAGTGGTAGTAAATCTGCTGTGCTAGGTGGAGTAACCTCTGTATTTGAGATGCCCAATACATCACCTCCCACCGACAGTCCCGAACGTTTCCAAGAAAAATTAGATTTAGCAAGAGATAGAATGCATTGCAACTATGCATTTTATTATGGAGCAACAGAGAATAATTCGGTTTCTTTAGACGTGACTAAAAATTTAGAAGGATGTTGCGGCGTTAAAATGTTTGTTGGTTCTTCCACAGGAAATTTACTAGTGAAAGATGATAAATATATAGAGCAGGTTATCAAAAATTCTCCAAGAATAGTTTCCGTGCATTCAGAAGATGAAAATATGCTTGATGCAAATAAAGATAAAATTATTGAAGGGGATGTTAAGACACATTATGTCTGGAGAAGCGTAGAGACCGCAATGTCCTCTACAAAAAAATTAGCACAGTTCGCAAAAAAACACAAAAAAAGAGTTCACATTCTTCACATATCCACCAAGGACGAAATGGAATTTTTACGAGATTATAAAGATATTATTAGTGTTGAGGCTATTCCCAACCATTTAAGCTTGTTTGCGCCAGATTGTTACGAAGAGCAAGGAACTTTTGTGCAAATGAACCCTCCTGTTCGTGAAAAAGAGCACATGGATGGAATATGGAAAGGTGTTTTAGATGGAACGGTAGATGTTATTGGGTCTGACCATGCTCCACATACTAAAGAGCAGAAATTACAAACCTATCCAACAAGTCCTTCTGGAATGCCAGGAGTTCAAACTATTTTTCTTCTGATGTTAAAGCATTTTTACGAAGGAAAAATAGAGTTGTCTAAAGTCATTAGCCTGTTGTCCGAGAATCCATGTAAATTATTTGGAATAGAAAAAAGAGGATATATTAAAGAGGGTTTTTATGCGGACTTAACTGTTGTTAACATGCAAAAAGAATTTGAAATTACTAATGAATGGATCGCCAGCAATTGTAGATGGACACCCTTTCATGGATGGAAAGTCAAAGCCACTCCTTTTGGAACTATTGTTAATGGAAATGTTTCCGTATGGAACCAAAAATTAGTAGAGAAAAAATTTGGCAAGCCTTTAAGATTTGTTACAATTTAAAAAGAAGATTGAAATATTTTTTTTTCCTCAGGCCATCTATCTGATATTTTAAATCATCAAGTTTATTTTCTATAGATTTTACGTCAGGGATAGTTTTTTTTTTTACTTTTTTTAGGTTTAGTATTTGAGAATGGATAGGTAAAAATTTTTTTAAAATCGAATTTTTTTAGTTTCGTTATTCCAGAAAATTCTCTAGAAAAAATACCACTTAAGTTAGCAAAGTCTAGTACATTGTTTAAAAAACCAAGCATATCAGATGTCTTATCATTTTCATTGAATAGAATAATTTTTTTTAATAATTCTTCTGGAATTAAATTCATACCAACAGATTGTTTTTCAAGAACAATTTGCAGTAAAATAGAGGAGGTAATATCTTTCTTGTTAGTATCTATAACTTTGAAAGAAATATTTTTTTTTATTAAATCAAGAATATCTGATTGAGCAATGTAGGAGCTCGTATCTGCATTGTACAGCCTACGATTGGAATACTTTTTAATATTGATCATAATCTTTGAGACGTCAGCTTCTCAATTATTACTATGTTTTAAATATATTGCTCTACAACAAAATAACAAGCTAAAAATCAACGTTTGTGAGAAATTAGCTTAATATCTTTTATACCATATTGCATAACAACAGATATAATTAGGTTTAATTAAAGTAAATACTGGTTAAATTTATTAGTAAATTCATTTAATAAAAGAATTGTATATGAAAAATAATCACATAGTTATTACAAGTGCTTTTAGGACTGCTATTGGATCTTTTGGAGGCTCTCTCTCAAGTCAAACTGCCCCACAGTTGGGAACGGTGGTTATTAAAAAATGTTTGGAGCATTCTCAATTAAAAGGTGAGGATGTTGACATGGTTTATATGGGGCAGGTTCTCACAACTGGCTCTGGCCAAAATCCTGCAAGACAGGCTGCTATGCATGCTGGAATATCAAAAGAAAAAACAGCAACTACTATTAATCAGGTTTGTGGTTCTGGATTGGCTTCTGTAGCTTTAGCTTTTAATTCAATCAAGTGCGAAGATGGAGATGTTATTATTGCTGGTGGACAAGAGAGCATGTCTAACTCTCCTCATTATATCAATATACGCGATGGAATTAAAATGGGTGATGGAAAAATGCAAGATTCTATGATTGTTGATGGATTATGGGATATTTACAATCACTATCATATGGGAATTACAGCAGAAAATATTGCTGAAAAATTTAAAATTAGTAGAGAGCAACAAGACGACTTTGCTTCTACTTCTCAAAGAAAGGCAGCGGAAGCTATTGCTTCTAAAAAATTTAAAAATGAGATTGCCCCTCTAACTATAAATCTAAAAAAACAAGAGATAGTTTTTGATCAGGATGAGTATCCAAAAGCTGGATCTATAGTTGAAAAACTTGCTGAATTAAAAGCTGCTTTTAAAAAAGATGGAACTGTTACAGCTGGAAATGCATCAGGTTTAAATGATGGTGCAGCCGCAGTTGTGTTAATGACAGAAGAAACTGCTAAGAAAAAAAATTTAAAACCATTGGCTCGAATAGTTTCTTGGGCTCAATGCGGAGTTGATCCTTCTATTATGGGAATAGGACCAATTTCTGCATCAAAGCTTGCTTTAAAAAAAGCTGGTTGGAAAGAGGATCAGCTAGATTTAATAGAAGCCAATGAAGCATTTGCAGCACAAGCACTTGCCGTTAATAAAGAGATGGGTTTTGACTCTAACAGAGTTAATGTAAATGGAGGAGCTATTGCTTTGGGGCACCCAATTGGCGCATCTGGAGCAAGAATTTTAGTTACTCTTATTCACGAAATGCAAAAAAGAAAAGCAAAAAAAGGTTTGGCAACCTTGTGTATTGGTGGTGGAATGGGTATTGCGATGTGTATTGAGTGTAATTTTAGCGATCAATAAGCAAAACAGTTTTGTTTAAAATTTCATGGGATATTTAGCTCTTTTTTTTATTAGTTTTTTTGCAGCAACTATATTGCCAGTTTCCTCTGAGCTAACTTTGTTTGGGATGTTGGCGATGGATTCTTATTCTAGTGTATTGCTTTTGTTATTTGCTAGCTTGGGAAATATCCTGGGTTCTTGTGTAAATTGGTATCTAGGAATTCATTTTATTAAATTTAAAAATAAAAAATGGTTTCCATTTTCAGATAAACAAATTAAAAAATCTTCTTTTTGGTTTCAAAAATATGGATATTGGTCTTTGTTATTTGCTTGGGTTCCACTTGTTGGAGATCCTTTAACTTTTATTTCTGGAACTGTTAAAATTAATTTTATTAAATTTTTAATTCTTGTCAGTGTAGGAAAGGTTACAAGATATTTTGTTTTAATTTATTTTTTAAATTATACTAGCTAGCTTAAGAGAATCTTTGATTTCATCTAAAATTGCAGGATCATCAATAGTAGGAGGTAAAGTATACGCTTCTTGGTCTGCAATTTTTCTTATAGTTCCTCTCAATATTTTTCCAGATCTTGTTTTGGGAAGTCGTTTTATGACTAGGGTTGTTTTGAATGCTGCTATAGGTCCTATTTTATCCCTAACCATTTGAATACATTCTTTAGAAACATCTTCATGTTTTTTATTTATTCCTGTTTTTAAAACTACTAGTCCAATAGGCAGTTGTCCTTTAAGTTTATCTGCAATTCCAACGACAGCACACTCAGCAACATCTTTATTATCAGACAATACTTCTTCAATAGCTCCTGTGGAGAGTCTATGACCAGCTACGTTGATAATATCGTCTGTCCTTGACATGATCCAAACGTACCCATCTTCATCTATGTGCCCCGCATCATAGGTTTGGTAAAATCCAGGGTAGGTATCCATGTAATTTTCTTTGTATCTTTTGTCTGCATTCCACAAAGTTGGAAAAGTACCTGGAGGAAGGGGAAGCTTAACTACAATATCTCCCATTTCACCTGGTTTTGCTTCTGAACCATCACTTCTTAATACTTTAACGTCATATCCAGGAGCTGGTTTTCCCGCAGAACCATATTTAGTTGGAAAAAGTCCTAGACCTTTAAAATTTGATGTAATCGACCAGCTAGTTTCAGTTTGCCACCAATGATCGATTACTGGTTTTTTTAGCAAATCTTCTGCCCAATGAATCGTGTCAGGATCTGCTCTTTCTCCCGCTAAAAATAAAGATTCAAATTTTGATAAATCATATTTTTTAAAAAACTCTCCTTTAGAGTCTTCTTTTTTAATAGCTCTAAATGCTGTTGGAGCGGTAAACATTGTTTTGACTTTGTATTCAGAAATTACTCTCCAGAAAGCACCCGCATCAGGAGTTCCCACAGGTTTTCCCTCAAAGATTACAGTGGTGCATCCATGAAACAAAGGAGCATACACAATGTAAGAATGACCAACAATCCAACCTATATCACTTGCAGACCACCAGACATCACCAGGATCTATGTCGTAGACATTTTTCATTGTCCACTTCAATGCAACTATGTGCCCTCCAATATCTCTTAGAATTCCTTTTGGGACTCCAGTAGTTCCAGAGGTATATAAAATATAAACAGGATCATTTGCATCACACTCTACACAGGGAGCTTTAGATGCTCCTTTAATAAAATCTATCCAATCAATATCATTGTCATCCAATAGAGCTTTATGTTTTTTTCTTTGAAAGATAATAGTTTTTTCGGGCTTGTGTTTTGCTAGTCGAACCGCTTCAGTTAATAAAGGTTTGTACTCTACAATTCTTCCAGGCTCTAAACCACAAGATGCTGATAAGATTAATTTTGCTTTCGAGTCATCAATTCTGCTGGCAAGTTCGTTTGAAGCAAATCCACCAAATACTACTGAATGAATAGCTCCAATTCTTCCACAGGCTAACATGGCCATGATTGCCTCTGGTATCATGGGCATATAAATAATAATTCTATCTCCCTTTGTTACTCCTTGTCTCTGCAGGGCTCCTGCTACAATAGAAACTTCATCCGTTAGTTCCTGGTAGGAATATTTTTTTTTAATATTTAACATTGCACTATCGTAAATAAGTGCAGTTCGTTCTCCGTTTCCTTCTTCCACGTGGCGATCAAGAGCATTGAAGCAAGTATTTATCTTTCCACCTTTAAACCATTTATAAAATGGTGGGTTACTTGAATCTAAAACTTGATCGTATTTTTTAATCCACTTTACATCTTCAGCGGCTTTAGCCCAAAAACCCTCCTTATCTTGAAGTGATTCTGCAAAACTCTTATTATATTTATTGCTCAGATTCCCCCCCTTTTTTTTGAAACTAATATTAAACTAATAACCTAAATCAACAAAATAGTAATAAAAACTACCATTTTAAACAAATATTTTAGAGCTTTTAAGGCTTTTTTAATTAAGCAAACTCTAGTAGAAACTTATTTAAATCATGCGAATCTAAATAATAGATTTGCATTTTTTGTTTAAACAAAAAAAAAGGGAGTAAATTATGAAAACTGCTATGTTAGCATCAAATGATTTCGTCGGAATTTCGTTCTGGCTGATTTCTATGGCTATGTTAGCTTCAACTGTATTTTTTTTCATTGAGAGAAATTCAGTTAAAGCATCTTGGAGAACTTCAATCACTATATCTGGTCTAGTTACTGGTATTGCATTCGTGCACTACATGTACATGAGAGAAGTATGGGTTGCTACTGGTTCTTCACCAACTGTATTTAGATATATCGACTGGTTATTAACAGTTCCGTTATTGATGATTGAATTTTATTTCATTTTATCGGCTGTTAAAAAAGTATCTGCAGGTATTTTCTGGAGACTACTAGTTGGTTCAATAGTAATGTTAGTCGGTGGATATTTAGGTGAAGCAGGTTACATGAACGTAACTGCAGGCTTTGTCATAGGAATGGCCGGATGGGTTTACATTCTATATGAAGTATTTGCAGGAGAAGCGGCAAAAGAAGCTGCAAAATTAAAAGGTCCAGTAAATGACTGTTTTAATTTTTGTAAATGGGTTGTAACTTTAGGTTGGTCAATTTATCCATTAGGTTATCTATTTGGATATATGATTGGCGGAACTGATGAAGCGTCTCTTAATATCATCTACAACTTAGCTGACTTACTAAACAAAACTATCTTCGGATTAGTTATTTATCAAACAGCAAAAAGTCTTACGCCAGTTAGTAAATAATTATATTTTAAATTAATTTTTAAAATAAAAAAAAGAGGCCTCTTTGTAGAGGCCTTTTTTTTTGTACTAATAAAAATTATAATTTATTTGTGCCAAACCGTTTCGGTAAGTTATTCCGTGCAGGCGATCTTTTTTTAAAAAATAAGATCCATCTAAGTCATAATAGTTACAATCATTAAAATATCTCAATGCAGGGTAGATAGAAAGAGAAGAGCTCACCATGCAACCTAATATAATTTTTTTCTTTAGTTTTTTTGCAATAGCAATGTATTTTAGTATTTCTTGATGAGTTCCAAACTTATCTAATTTTAAATTTACATAAGTATAGTACTGTATATTTTTGATTAGGTTTTTATTTTTTATATGAAAAGATTCATCAGCACAAAAATCTATTTTAGATTTGATATTCTTTAAGTAGTGGTCATCTCCCTGACGGAAGGGTTGTTCAATAAAAAGGATGTTAAATTGCTCTAACTTTTTAATGTTCGCTTGAAGGAAAGATTTACTCCAAGATTCATTCGCATCAATAATAATTTTAGATTTTGGACAAATTTCTTTGATGAGAGAAAGTTTATCTATCACCTCTTTCTGATTCAGTTTTATTTTTATAATTTTAGTTTTGGTAAATTTCTTTAAAACTTTTTTAGTTTTCTCTAAGTTAAAAATAGGAATAGTTATGGATGTAATAAACTTTTTTTTAATCTTGTTGTATTTAAAAAAATTAACTTTATTTTTCTTATGCTCCAGAGACAAAATAGAAGTAGAAAGAGCATTTTGAAGACAGAGAAAAGGTATTCTTTTAATTTTGTTATTTACGATTATTTTCTCTACTTTGTCTTTATTCGCCCTTAAATATTTAAGAATATCATCTAATTTTTCGTTATATCTTTGATATGGAACACACTCTGCTGTGGTCGAATTGACGCTATCTTTGAGCGAAATATCAACGACTTTAATAATTTTCTTAGACACCCTTGATATTTTAAACTCATCTTTAAGTTTAAATGTCTTTATTTTAAAATTTAATTTTATGTTATTGAAATTCTTCATTGTCATTAGCTATTGGATAAATATAAAGGAGATTATGCCAAAAGTAACCTATATTGAATTTAACGGAACAGAGCACGTAGTGAATGTTGAAAAGGGCCTTACTATTATGGAAGGTGCTGTGCAAAATAATGTTCCTGGAATTGATGCGGATTGTGGAGGATCTTGCGCTTGTGCTACTTGCCATGTTTACGTTGATGATGATTGGTTAGATAAATTGCCTGAGCAGTCTGATGCAGAAAAAGATATGCTAGACTTTGCGTTTGAAACTAAAGGTACCAGCAGATTAAGCTGTCAATTATTTTTAGATGAAGACTTGGATGGTATTATTGTTTCATTGCCAGAAAAACAAGGATAAATGATTAAAACAGATGCAGTTATAATTGGAGCAGGACCTGTTGGTTTGTTTACTGTTTTTGAATTAGGTATTTTAGGTTTAAATTCTCATGTAATTGATAATTTAGATAAGGCCGGAGGACAATGTATCGAGCTCTACCCTGATAAGCCCATCTATGACATCCCAGCCCTTCCAGTTTGCACAGGAGAAAGCTTAACAAACAATCTTTTAGAACAAATCAAGCCATTTAAAAACGAATTTCATTTAAATCAAAGAGTGAATACTATTAAAAAAAATAACCAAAACTGGATTGTAGAAACTAGCGATCATTTAACTTTTGAAACTCCTAATGTTATTATTGCAGGTGGAGTAGGTTCGTTTGAGCCAAGAAAACCTCCCATTGAAGGCATTGAAAAATTCGAAGATAAAAATTTATTTTATTCTGTAAAAAATAAAAATCAATTTTCAGGACAAGAGGTTTGCATATTTGGAGGAGGAGATTCTGCTCTAGACTGGGCAGTCGAGCTTTCAAAAATTGCAAAAAAAATAATTCTAGTTCATAGAAGAGATGAGTTTAGGGCAGCCCAGCATACAGTTGATCAAATGATGAAGCTAAAAGAATCTGGAAAAATTGACCTTTATACAAATTGTCAGCCAAAAAATTTTATTGGAACCTCCTCTATAGAAAAAATTGTCATAGAAGATAACCAAAAAGAAAGAAAAGAGATTAAGGTAGACTCCGTCTTGGCTTTCTTTGGTCTTAAAATGGAGCTTGGACCCATAGTTAATTGGGGTTTGAATTTGGATAAGAAAACGATTGTTGTTAATACACATAATTTTGAAACTAATGAAAAAGGAATTTTTGCAGTAGGTGATATTTGTTCCTATCCAGGAAAATTAAAATTAATTTTGTGCGGATTTCATGAGGCTGCACTGGCTGCTCAAGAGTGCTTTAAAAGAGCAAAGCCAGATGAGAGATATGTTTTTAGATTCACAACTTCCTCTAGCGATATCCATAAAAGATTAGGTATTAAGTAATCTATCTTTTTATATAGATTTAGTTATCCACATTCATACAATATCTAGTTTTTATGTTCATTCTTTGATTCACTAATGAATCTACTTTGGACTCAAAATACAACTTGAATAGGTGTATAGATATCTCATCAAAGAACAAAATAAGAACAAATATGAAAGAAACTTTACCTATAATTTTGCAAAAAGTAAGTGCTGGTTTTCCTTCCCCAGCAACAGATTATATTGAAGAAGAAATTAATCTAAATAATGAGCTTATTAAAAATCCCTCATCTACGTTCCTAATTAGAGTACAGGGAAATTCTATGCTTGATTGCAAAATTGCAGAAGGTGATGTTCTCATAGTAGATCGAAGCTTAACATTAAAAAATAACTCTATAGCAGTTCTTAATTTTCAAGGAGAGCTAGTCGTAAAAAAAATTATAAAAAGAAAAGAAAAGTATTTTATTCTTTCCAAAAAAAATAATTACACAGAAGAAATAGAAATTGCTAGCAGTTTAGATTCAGAACTATGGGGCATTGTAATTTATGTTATTCACAAATTATAAAAGCAAAAGAAGTATTATAGCGCTAGTAGACTGCAATTCTTTTTATGTTTCTTGTGAAAGATTGTTCAATCCAAAAATTAACAAATCCCCAGTGGTTGTTTTGTCGAATAATGATGGGTGTGTTATTTCTAGATCATCAGAAGCAAAAGCAATTGGAATTAAAATGGGAGAGCCTTATTTTAAAATAAAAAATATAGCAAAAAAAAATAACATTAAAGTGTTTTCTTCAAATTATGCTTTGTATGGAGATATCTCTAGAAGAGTGATGATGGTTTTGAGAAATCTTTTTCCATCAATAGAGTATTATTCAATCGATGAAGCATTTTTAGACTTAACTAATATGCCCATTCAGAATATGGAAAGTTTTACTCTTAGTGTCAAAAAAAATGTTTATCAATACACGGGAATACCCGTTAGTATAGGTGTTGCAAATAATAAAACACTTTCTAAAGTTGCAAACTATTTAGCAAAAAAAAATATCAAAGGAGTTGTGGACTTGTCTAGAAAAAATCAAGAAGAAATAGACATGATCTTGAAGGGAATTGAAGTGGAAAATATTTGGGGGGTCGGGCGTCAGCTTTCTAAACTTTACCAGTACAATGGAATAAAAACTGCATATCAGCTGAAGTATTCTAATTTTTCTTGGATTAGAAAAAATACAAATGTTTTTGGATTAAAAACAGTAATGGAGCTTAAAGGAATTGTTTGCAATGAGCTAGAAACCTCCGGGAAAAGAAAGAGAAAAAGCTGTTGTGTTTCGAGGTCTTTTGGAAAAAAAACAGAGTCTTTTAAAGATTTAAAAGAATCAGTTATTTCTCATTGTTTAAATGCAGCAGAAAAAATCAGACAAGATGCTCAACTCGTTAAATCTATTATTGTTTTTATAAGCAATAGTCCTTTTGATAAAAAAGGTTTTTTATCCAGATCTAAGAAAATTGATTTAGTTCATGCAACAGATGATAGCTTGCTTTTGTCCAGAGAGTGTTTGGGTGCCTTAAAAGCAATTTTTGTAAAAGGATTTAGATATCAAAAAACAGGAGTAATTTTTTTGGGATTGTTAAACAAGAATGAATATAAGCAGGATTTATTTAGAGAGGATTTTAAAGAAAAATCAAACAACCTCATGAAAGCAATAGATAGTATGAATATTAAATTTGGAAGAAATGCTTTAGCAACAGCAGACAGTGGAGTTGGAGTTCATTCAAGAATGAAAAGGGACTATTCTTCAAAAATAGATACCTCTCATTTTGACTTTTTACCTTTTGTAAAAAGTGGTTAGGTCTTTGATGTTTGAGGAGCTGGCATTTAGTTTTTTCAAATCATCATTTCTTGATAGATAAAACATAAAGAGCATAAAAATCCAAGATAACATAGCTGGTATCAAGAAATAAGAAGAGGCAGTTGCATGAGCCGCATAACTAAAAAACATAACCAGGAGAGTAGATCTAATGAAAATAATTTCTCTAAAAGTAGCTGAGATGTTCAGCGAATGAACTACTAATTTGGAAAAATTCATCTTTGAAGGCCCGAAGTATCTTTTGCCTCTAATAGAATTTATATGAGAAATAGAAGGGAAGTTTTTAACAACGGATCCAGAGTAACTAAGCCAAAGAGAGCCATTAGAAAGCATTTTCATTGCAGCTTGTTTAGATAAGCAAGAATAGTTTCCAAACTTTACTATTTTTCCACTCATTAGATAGGTTAATATTTTATGAATTTGATAGCAGAATTGAAATAGAGGACCTTCACTTCTTTTCATTCTATTTGCAGTGATAATTTCAGGAGAGGAAGTTTCCATTAATTCAAAAAATTTTTTTAATTCTTCGGGCTTATCTTCTCCATCTCCATCCATAGGAATAATACAGTCAAAGTCTGTTTTTTCATGAACATATTTTATGCCAGTGGCAATAGCATGACAGTGTCCGACATTTTTTAAAAGATCTAAAATTTGAACTGATTTTAAATTAGAAAGATTCAGATCCTTCATTGACATTTCTTCAGTAGAATTGTCATTAACAATTATTACCGATACATCGGAATTCTCTTTTGGAATTTCTAATTCAATATTTTTTATAAGTTGGGATACAGATTCCCAATCATTATAAAGGGGTATTAAGATAATATATTTTTTCATTTAGAGCTCACACAGAGACCATCTGTTATGCAAATTGTTCTTCCCAATTTTGTATTTTCTTTTAATTTTCCCATCCATTTGGGTCTATCTTTTAAGTGGTAAGATAAATTTCCAGCTTCCCATTCATCTCCCCAAGTATAGTAGATCTTTCTATCTTGATATAATTTATTCCATTCAAGCTGTAGCATTTTTGCTTTTTGTTTTCCATTGTAGTCTGTTCTTTTATCTGTTTTTGCAATTGAAATAGAAGCATAAGTCAATGGAGAAAGAACAAACAAAAAACCAAATATATAATAAAAATTATTTAATTTTTTTAAATTAATCTTATTTTTAAAAATATAAACTATGAGGACACCGAAAAATAAATAAAAAGGCGTCATCCACATGGTTCTAATTTTAACGCCCATAATCATAGAAGTTAAAAATATTAGTATTATTGGAGTGAGATTAACAAATAGTAAAAATATTATTTTTTGATCTTTAAAGTTAAGGTTAGTTTTATATTTTGAGAAAAGAAAGAAACTCATTAGAAAGAAAGGAATTAGTATTCCGAGTTGTTTTCCTAAAAAAACTAGAGGGTAAATAATATGATTAAGTATATCTGAGCTCCCCCCAGCTCTATGAAACCCATAAGTAATAGTAATGTAGTTGCTCTTAACTAGCCAAATTAAATGTGGTAATAAAATTAGTGAGATAATTAGAATTGTAGCAAGAGATTTTGTTCTAAATTTTTTTTCTTTAAACATTAAGAAAATAAATAGCATTGCAATACCAAAAATTAAATATGCAAATAAATATTTAGACAAAATACCAAAAGCAATAAACAGACCTAGTAATATATAATCTTTAAATTTATCCTTTTGTATGCATTTCCAAGTATACAAAACTGTTAACGACCAAAAAGGTAGTTGGCAAACATTGACATTAAATTCTGGTGTTGTGAAGTTGTAAAAATATATTCCCTCTAAAAAAAAAATTGACAGAAGGGCAAAACTTTTATTTTCTAAAAATTCTTCAGCAAGTTTGTAAATAAAATAAAAAGAGGTAACTACAAAAATTTGACTAAGAAAGTAGTAGGCCCAATCTTGATTTTTAAAAATTTGATAAAAAAATTCAACTGCAAAAGCACTCATCGGAGGATGTTTGTTAAAACCCCATTCGAAGTTACTTCCCCACGCCAAAGCCTCAATTGTGTCCAAAGGCAAATTGTTATTGAAAATACTTGGTATTAAAGTCCAAACAAATAAGTGTGTGGATAGAAAAATAAATAAATTTTTATTTTTAAGCATTTATTGATTTTTATATGCTTTATTATTAATTGACACTTAAAATTAGAACCTTATATTCCTTTTTTTCTATGGCAACAAAAGTACCAAAAAATTACAAACCAACTTCAAAAGAAAAGTATATGTGTGCAAAGCACAAAGCTTACTTCAAGCAATTGCTATTTAATTGGAAAAAAGAACTCATCGAGCAAAATAATAGAATTATGTTTAATGACATGGATGACAATTCAGCCTCTGCTGACATTGTGGATCAGGCAACTTCGGTGTCTGGAAAAACAGTAGAGATGAGAACGGTAAATAGAAATAAAAAACTAGTTAATAAAATTGATTCTGCAGTTAAAAAAATTGAAGAGGGTACTTATGGGTATTGCGAAGAAACCGGAGAAGAAATTGGTTTAAAGCGTCTTGTGGCAAGACCTATTGCAAGCCTAACAGTAGAAGCCCAAGAAAACCACGAGAGACAAGAAAAAGTTTTTGCTGATAATTAAGGCTTAGGTATTTCTTCGCCTCTTTTTAAAAGATCAAAACCTTTTTTTACAGCACTTCTTTTAGATAGTTCCAAATACCATCTAGTCAAATGTTTAAATTTTTTTAAACCAATGTCATGTATGGTGTGTCTTGCCACCCAAGGGAAGGTCGCAATATCTGCAATGGTGTAGTTATTTCCTGCGAGGAATTTAGATTTGCTAAGTCTTTCATTTAAGTCTTTGTAAATTGTTTTTACAATTCTAAAATATCGAGCTTCTCCAAATTTGCTTTTTCCAGAATTATAATGATGAAATTGATGGTGCTGACCAAACATGGGACCTACATAGGCCATCTGTGCCATTAGCCACTGATTTATAATCAGTCTTTTATTTTTACTATAAAACTTTCCACTTTTTTCACCTAGATACATAAGTATTGCACCAGATTCAAAAATTGAAACCTTACCATCTTTGATGACAGGAATTTTGCTGAAAGGACTAATCTTTCTAAATGCAGGTTTGAATTGATCGTCTTTAAGGATATTGATTTTTGTAACTTTGTATTTAAAGCTAATTTCTTCCAACATTATTGAAATTTTTTGACCGTTTGGAGTATTGGCTGTTAAAAGTTCAATCATTTTTTTATTATAAATTAATATATATTTAATTATTTTCAATTAAAGATATACTTTCATTCATGAAAATAGAATATTATTACAGTATAGCATCGCCATATGCGTATTTGGGAATTGGCAAGTTTCAAGAAATAGTGAATAAGTATTCAATAGAAGTTGATGAGAAACCTTTTGATTTAGTCGGAACCGTATTTCCAGCTACAGGTGGAATACCTGTTCCAAAGAGACACCCATCACGACAAGAATATAGATTATTAGAAATTGATAGAGCTGGAAAAAAATTAAATCTTAATATCAACAAACAGCCTAAATTTTTTCCTCCTACAGATCCCCATAAAGCAGCATTGTTTGCTATAGCAACTATACAGAATGGCTTAAATCTGGATTTTGGAAAAGCAGTTTTAGCTAAGCTTTGGTCTGAAGAACAAGACATATCCTTAGATTCTACTCTAGAAGATATTTGTAAAAATTTAAATTTAGACTTCAGTGGTATTAAAAAAGCTTCAGAAAAAGATGATATTAAACAAGCTTATTTGATGAATTCGGAAGAGGCTATCAAAAAAGGTGTTTTTGGAGCACCTTCATTTATTTTAGAAAATGAGCTATTTTGGGGTCAGGATAGACTTGATTTTTTAGAAGACAAGATTAAACATCTTCAAAAGTAAAATGCGTTTTCTAACGAAGGTTTTGTGTTTTTGTTTTTTTGTAACGCATGCAATTGCGGAAGAAACTCTTTTTAAATCTTTAGCTTCCTCTTATTTAAATAACCCACAAATAAACTCTCAAAGAGAAAAAACTAAAGCCGTAGATGAAACTTTGGTTCAGGCTTATAGCAATTTCAAACCAACTATTGAAGGTTCTGTTGGCATTACTGACACATTAAACAAAAATTCAACAGATTATGCTGGAGCATCTTTAGCTGAATCTAATTCGCAAACCCAAACAAATTCTATTACAGTCACTCAAAAATTATTTCAGGGAATATCAAATGCTAAAAAATATGGAAAAGCTGTAGAGATTTCTAGATACGAATTGAAAGAAGTTGAGCAAGAAATTCTCTTTAAAACTGTAGAAGTTTTTACAGAAGTTATGCTATTTGAAAAGCAAGTTTTAATCAATAAAGACAATTTAGATCTTTCAGATAAACAAGTGGAGTTAGACAAGGCTAGATACAATAAGGGGTTGGCAAAACTATCTGACTTGGCTCAATCAGAATCTTCTCTTGCTTCAGCAAAAGCAAAATTATTAAGTTCACAAAATGAATTACAAAATAGTAAAAATAATTTTAAAAATATTGTTGGATACAAATCTAATGATCTTAAAATTGTAAATTTAAACAAAATTTTAATTCCATCTTCATTAGACGAAACTGCAAGCTTAGCAAATAATAAAAATATTCAACTCATGATAGCTGATTTAAAAGTTAAAAAGGCAACACACGAATTAAATAGCGATATGGAAAATGCTTATTCACCAAAAGCTTCTATATCTTTTAAAGTTTCTGAGTCAGATGAGTTTAGTTCTTCAGTTGATAAAAGAACTCAAACACAAGCTTTAGCGCAAGTATCTATTCCAATATATTCTGGAGGTAAAAATTTTTCACTAATAAAAGAAAAAAAAGCTCTAAAAATAAGTTCAGAGTTAGATTTTGTTGATGTTAAAAATAACACAGTTAAAATTTCATCTTCTGCCTGGTCAAATTTTAAATTATCACAAAGTAAGTTGGATTTGGCTAAGGCACAATTGAAAGCTGCAGAGATAGCTTATGAGGGAATAACACAAGAGTACGAATCTGGACAAAGAACAACACTTGACGTTTTAAATTCTAGAGGTTTTTTATTAGAAGCTAGATTAAATTTAATCAATTCGGAGAGAAACGAGATTCTTTCGAAATTTAGCCTCCTTAAGGTTACTGGAAATCTAAATGCTAACTATCTTCAGCTAGAAGCTAAAATATATAATCCAAAAAAAATACAATAAAATAATTTTTTTCTCAAATAAACCATTAAAAACAATAATTTATTTTATTATTTGAAAAAAAGAACAAAATGTGTACATTTGTTATTAAGATTCGTTTAATAAATAATAAAAAAAAAAGGAAAAAATAATGGCAAAAAAAGAAGGTAACCTAAAAGTAGTAAGTGAGGCGCACACAGACGATGCTGAAAAACAAAAAGCTTTAGATGCTGCGATTAGTCAAATAGATTCAAACTTTGGTAAAGGCTCAGTGATGAAACTTGGTCAAAGACAAGTAATGGATATAGAATCAATTTCCACAGGTTCTTTAAGTCTTGATATAGCATTAGGAATTGGTGGATTGCCAAAAAGTAGAATTGTAGAAATTTACGGTCCGGAATCTTCTGGAAAAACTACTTTGGCTTTGCAGGTTATAGCTGAAGCTCAAAAAAATGGTGGAACATGTGCATTTATAGATGCAGAGCATGCATTAGACCCAAGCTACGCAAAAAAACTTGGAGTAAATACTACAGATTTGTTAATTTCCCAACCTGACACAGGTGAACAGGCATTAGAAATAACTGACACTTTAGTAAGGTCTGGAGCTATATCGGTTCTAGTTGTAGATTCTGTTGCGGCATTAACTCCAAGAGCTGAACTTGAGGGAGAAATGGGTGATCATCACATGGGATTGCAAGCAAGACTTATGAGTCAAGCTTTAAGAAAACTAACAGGTAGTATTTCCAAATCTAACACAATGGTTATTTTTATTAATCAAATTAGAATGAAAATAGGAGTTATGTTTGGCTCACCAGAAACAACTGCAGGAGGAAATGCTCTAAAATTTTATTCCTCAGTTAGATTAGATATCAGAAGAATAGGTGCCATCAAAGATGGAGATGAAATAGTTGGAAACCAAACAAGAGTGAAGGTTGTAAAAAATAAAGTTGCTCCTCCATTTAAGGTAGTCGAATTTGACATAATGTATGGAAAAGGAATAAGTAAATTAGGCGAATTGATTGATCTCGGTTCTAAAGCAGAGATTGTAGAGAAATCTGGAGCTTGGTATTCTTACAAAGGTGAGAAAATTGGTCAAGGAAAAGAAAACTCAAAAGAATACTTGGTAAGTAATCCTAAAATAGCAGCAGAGATTGAAATGGCAATCAGAGCTAATGCTGGATTAATATCTGACAAGATGATGGGAAATCCTTCAGTTAAAGAAAAAATTATAACTGAAGAGGAAGTTAAAAGCCCAAAGATAGAAACAAAGGATTTAAAAAAGTAAAAAAACTTTATTATTAGCCATCTTAAAGCAAAAAAAGGCACCTTAAAGGGTGCCTTTGTCTTATATGGACTTATATTTCAAAAGCTGTATTTATTGAAATATGACAGCAAAAACTCTTAAAGATGTTAGAAAAACCTTTAAAGATTTCTTTAAATCAAATGGGCATCAAGTAGTTGAATCTAGTCCATTAGTACCCCAAAACGACCCAACATTAATGTTTGCAAATTCTGGAATGGTTCAATTTAAGAATGTTTTTACTGGTCTTGAGAAACGAGATTACAAAAGAGCAACAACTTCACAAAAATGTGTTCGTGCTGGAGGTAAGCACAATGATTTAGAAAATGTAGGGTTTACTCCAAGACACCATACTTTTTTTGAAATGCTAGGAAATTTTTCTTTTGGAGATTATTTTAAAGAAGAGGCAATTCTATATGCTTGGCAACTAATTACCAAGGAATACTCCATACCCAAAGATAAATTATATGTGACTGTCTTTTCAGAAGATCAAGAAGCTTATGATTTGTGGCACAAAATAACAGGTTTTAATGAAGATAGAATTATAAAAATTTCCACTTCAGATAACTTTTGGTCGATGGGTGATACAGGACCATGCGGACCTTGTTCTGAAATATTTTATGACCATGGAGATCATTTGCTTGGTGGATTGCCAGGAACCAAAGATCAAGATGGTGATAGATTTATTGAGCTTTGGAATCTGGTTTTTATGCAATACGAGCAGATATCAAAAGATAAAAAAATAAATTTACCCAAGCCTTCAGTTGATACTGGAATGGGATTGGAACGAATGGCTGCTGTTTTGCAAGGAACTCATGATAATTATCAAATTGATTTATTTAAAAAAATTATTTTAGATACTGAAAGTTTTTTTGAACAAAAAATATCTAAAAAAAATACCGCCAGTTATCGCGTAATAGCAGATCACCTTAGAGCTTCTGCTTTTTTGATTTCAGATGGAGTGTTGCCATCTAATGAAGGTCGCGGTTATGTTTTAAGAAGAATAATGCGTAGAGCTATGCGACATAGTAATGTTTTGGGTAAAACAGATCCAATTTTATATAAAGTGTTACCAACTATTATTGAATTAATGAAAGAGGAATATCCCCAATTAGAAAATGCAAGAGATTTAATAAAAGAAACAATTATTACAGAGGAAGAAAAGTTTTCCCTATTGTTAAAAAATGGATTAAAAATTTTAAATGATGAAGTTTTAAAAATAAAAAAGAAAACCTTAGCAGGATCTGTGGCATTTAAACTTTATGATACATACGGATTTCCAGTTGATTTAACTCAAGATGTTTTAAAAGAAAAAAATATTAGCATTGATCACGATGAGTTCAAAAAATTAAGAGAGCAAAGCAAAGTAGAAGCTAGGGCTAGTTGGAAAGGTACAGGCTCAACAGGAATAGATAAAATTTGGTTTGAAATTGCAGCTGGTCAAAATAAAAAAAAATTAATCGATACAGAATTTTTTGGCTACACATCTGATCAAATTGAATCTAGGTTATTGTCTATAGTAAAAGAAAATAAAACTCTTCTTGAAATTAAAGAAGGAGAATCTGCAAGTTTAATTTTTAACCAAACAGTATTTTATGCTGAATCTGGTGGGCAAATCTCAGATACTGGCATAATTGAATCAAATGGGGTTTTGTTTGAGGTGAAAGATACCCAAAAAATATTTAGAACCATCTATGTACATTCTGGAGTTGTTAAAAAAGGGGTACTGAAGGTAGGAGATGATTTTGTTTTAAAAATTAACAAGAAAAGAAGAGATAAAATTAAATGTAATCATTCAGCTACTCATTTGCTTCATGCTGCACTAAGAGAAAGACTTGGAAAGCATGTATCTCAAAAAGGTTCATATGTTGGACCTGATAGACTTAGATTTGACTTTAGTCATTCAAAGCCAATTAGTGAACAAGAAATTTTAGAATTAAATAAGAATGTAAATACTGTTGTAAACAATGGTGGTGAAGTCAAGACTACTATTATGACACCCAAAAAAGCTATTGAACAAGGAGCCATGGCACTTTTCGGAGAAAAATATGGAGATGAGGTTAGGGTGGTAACCATGGGCAGCTTTAATAACAAAACTTTTTCAACTGAGCTTTGTGGAGGAACTCATGTTGATGATTTATCAGCCATTGGTAACTTTGAAATCATTAATGAGACTTCAATAGCTTCTGGTGTGAGAAGAATAGAAGCTTTAAGAAGTGACGAGCTCTCTATTCACAAGCAGTCATTAAACAATTTAGCTAAAGAGAAAGAAGTTAATTTAAATTCGCAAATCCAAGACTTGGAAAGCAAGATAAAAAAACTAAATGGTAGTCTAGAAGATTTTAAAGATTTTGTTCCAGAAGTAAAAATAGCCAAATTAAAGATTTTGTACCAATCTTTATATAAAAAAACTATTCTTCAAGATTCTAAAAAAAATATTATAAAAGATTATCCACTTAAAGACATAACACTTCGAATTCAGTATATTTATGGCCTTTCTGGAAAAGATTTGAGGACTATAGTGGATGATAATAAAAAAGAAATTGGCAAATCTGCTGTTTTTACTTTCAGTGAGCTTGATAATAAATTGAATATATCAGTTGGCATTACAGACGAGCTTACAAATAATTTAGATGCTTCTTTTTTTGCTAAAGAAATATCCAAGTTTCTTAACGGTAAGGGGGGCGGTGGAAGAAAGGATTTTGCTCAAGCAGGTGGAGAACCTCCATCCAGTTTAAATTCTATCTTTGATTTTGTTTTATCTCTAGTGGAAAAAAAAATTAATTAAATATTTTTTTCAATAAATTCTACAATTTTTTTAGTTTCTAAATTATCAATAGTTTCTTTATTTTTTTCACAATCATACACAAATGAATTATTTTTAATTGGTTTAAATTTTTCCGAACTTTTATTAAAAAAAACAAATAATTTTGGATCTGCTAAGGAGAGCATATGCATCACCCCGTTATCAATACTGACATTAAAGCTCATCTTGTTTGCTATTGCCACAACAAGAGCTGGATTTTGCAATTCTGGACGAGCTAAATGTTCTGGAAAATATGCATTGATAATATGTTTTTTTATTAGATTAATTTCTTCTATATATTTTGGCTCTATAAAGAAAACAGGTATAAAATTTTTTTCTAAAAAGTGTTGAGATGTTTTGATAATTTCTATTAATTGAAATTCTTTAATTCTAGTTTTGTGACCTGCTTTAATAGAAAAGCCAACATATCGCTTACTATCATTAATTAATCTATCAGCTTCCTGCTTGTATTGTTGAGCAATTTTTATTTGAATATTTTTTATATCAATTGTTTTATTTAAAAATCTTTCTAAATAGCTAATGACTCTTAACTGAACGTGAGGATTTTTTCGTAAAAAATTCATTGGTTTGCTTAAGATTCCTCTTAGAGCAAAGCTTAAAAAATATTTATGGGGTATTCTTTTATATATTAGAGTATTTCTAATTTTTGACTGATTATCTATAATAAGATCGTATATTTTTTCATTTTTAATTTTTTTATCGAACAGATGCATAAATCTAAATCCAAAATAAAGAGGAAAATGCTTGATAATTTGAACATTATCTGACTTTAAAGAACTTAATTTATTATCGAACCAAAAATTGTTTAAATCATTTCCATAATAGTCAATATTTGGATTTTCAAACTCCTGATTAATTAATTGAAATATCTTGACGAATTGAATTGCATCTCCGATTCCACCACCTGAATTAATGATTAGGATATTTTTTATCGGATGTTGCAAATCTAATTTAATTTAATTTGCAGGTTTTTATTAATTGCCTCTAAAAATTGGTTCGTTGTTAAGAATTGCTGTTCTCCACCAACCAAAACAGCTAGATCTTTTGTCATTTCACCTTTTTCAACTGTTTCTACACAAGTTTGCTCAAGAGAATGAGCAAAATTTATTAATTCCTGATTATCATCTAACTTACCTCTATGCGCCAAACCTCTTGTCCATGCAAATATTGAAGCTACAGGATTAGTTGAGGTTTCGTTTCCTTTTTGATGCTCTCTATAATGCCTAGTTACAGTTCCGTGTGCAGCCTCCGATTCAACAGTTTTTCCATCTGGCGTCATTAAAACACTAGTCATTAGCCCTAAAGAACCATAGCCTTGAGCAACAGTATCGCACTGAACGTCCCCATCGTAATTTTTACATGCCCAAACATATCCACCACTCCATTTCATTGCGCAAGCAACCATATCATCTATAAGTCTGTGTTCATAAGTAAGCTTATGTTTAGAAAAATCTTCTTTAAATTCACTTTCAAAAATTTCTTGGAATAAGTCTTTAAATCTACCGTCATAAGTTTTTAAAATTGTATTTTTGGTAGATAGGTAGACTGGCCATTTTCTTAACAAGCCATAGTTCATGCAAGATCGAGCAAAGTCCTTAATTGATTCATCTAAATTATACATTGTCATAGCAATACCAGCATTTGGAAATTCAAAGACTTCATGCTCAACAGTGTTCTTCCCATCCTCGGAAGTCCATTTAACCGTCAGTTTGCCTTTTCCCGGTACTTTAAAATCTGTTGCTCTGTATTGATCTCCATACGCATGTCTTCCGATCACAATTGGATCAGTCCAGCCAGGAACTAGTCTTGGAACATTTTTCATTATTATTGGCTCTCTAAATATTGTGCCTCCAAGAATGTTTCTTATAGTTCCATTCGGAGATTTCCACATTTTTTTTAGTTTGAATTCTTCAACTCTAGCTTCATCAGGCGTAATAGTTGCACACTTAACACCAACACCGTATTTTTTTATTTCATTAGCACTATCTATTGTAATCTGATCATCAGTATTATCTCGACTTTCCATGCCCAAATCAAAGTATTTAAGATCTATATCTAAATAGGGTAGGATGAGCTTATTTTTGATAAATTCCCAGATTATTCTGGTCATCTCATCACCATCAAGTTCAACTACAGGATTTTTAACTTTTATTTTTGCCATGCTATTAATTTAAAAAAAAATGTTATATACAGATCGGAAAATAAATCAAATATAATCTAATGTTAGATATCATTTTTCCACAAATACACAGAGAAGGTAAGAAAATACTAACAATTACACTAATCATTAATTTTTTATTCTTTTTTATATCTGATTCACTTGGCTTGTTTTTTTTAGTTATTAATATTTGGATCTTCTATTTTTTTAGAGATCCCGATAGATTTTCAATTGGCGATAATAGTTATCTTCTGAGCCCAGCCGATGGAAAAATTAGCATGATTACAGAGTGCGAAGGTCCCAAAGAAATAGGAATGGACAACAAAATCTTTACTAGAGTCAGTGTTTTTATGAATGTTTTTAATTGTCATGTAAATAGAGTTCCAAATGCTTGCAGTATCGAAGAAATTTTTTACAAACCAGGAAAGTTTATTAATGCTTCTTTAGATAAAGCTAGCGAGCATAATGAAAGAAATATTTTAAAAGTAATATCAGACAATGGAGATAAATTTGCAATTGTTCAAATTGCCGGTTTGGTTGCAAGAAGAATTGTTTGCGAGACGGATGTTGGAAAAAAATTAACACAAGGTGAGCGGTTCGGAATTATACGTTTTGGAAGTAGGGTAGATTTGTATTTTGACAATACTTACGAATTATTTGCTAAAATTGGTCAAACAGTTGTAGCTGGCGAATCCTTGTTGGCTAAAAAAAAATAAATATATAAAATAAGCTGCTATGAAAAAAGCAATTAGCATTAGGTCTGTTATTCCTAATATTATAACTGTGCTAGCTTTAAGTCTTGGATTGACAGCTATAAAATTTTCTTTAGTAGAGAACTTTCATAACGCAACTATATGCATTGTCTTAGCGGCAATCTTAGATGCAGCAGATGGTAGAATAGCAAGACTTATAAAAGGCACTTCAAAATTTGGAGCAGAATTAGATTCGTTAGCAGATTTTGTTAATTTTGGAGTTGCTCCAGCTTTAATGATTTATATTTGGAATTTAAATTTATATGGAAATTTAGGTTGGGTAGTTACATTGGTTTTTATAATTTGCTGCTGTTTAAGACTGGCAAGATTTAATCTTTCTTCCGATGTTACAAAAAGTCCGTGGTTAGATAATTTTTTTACAGGGGTTCCATCTCCAGCTGGAGCGGGTATTTTGTTATTACCAATTATTATTAGTTTAGGAGATTTTTCTTATTTCTTTATTGAAATAAATCACTTACCTATCGCAATTGTTTTATTTTCGTCTTTCTTAATGGTAAGCAAAATTCCAACTTATGCTTTTAAAAAAATTAAAGTTACAAAAGCATATATTTTAATGATCATGCTATCCTCAGTTTTGCTATTTGGCTTTCTTATTAACTATACTTTTAATACTCTTTTTGTTTTGGGGGCTGTGTATTTGATATCGATTCCTCTAAGTTTCTTACATTTTAAATATTTAAAAAAAAAACATAATTTAAAAAGTAATTCTAATGAAAGTTTAATTTCTGAAGATGTTTTGTAATCTTTCTTTGTAGAAACTATTAAATTGAAAAAATTTCAAAAAAAAAACTTAAGTCATAGCTCAAAACTTTGGTTAACCAGACAATTAAACGATCCATTAGTTGCTGAAGCAAAAAAACAAAACTATCGTTCAAGAGCTATATTTAAATTTTTAGAAATTAATGATAAGTGTAAATTTTTAAAAAATAATTTGAAAATCATTGATCTTGGTGCCGCTCCTGGTAGCTGGTCTCAGTATATTAGTAAAGTCAATAAGGATGGTACAAATATAGCTCTAGACTTGTTGAATATAAAGCCAATTAATAATTGTAAATTTATAAAAGGAGACTTCACTTCAAAAAATACTCAGGAAAAATTAATTAAATTAGTTGGTGGAAGTAAATTTGATATAGTTTTGTCGGATATAGCTGAAAATTCTACAGGTAATCGATCATTAGACTCTATGAGAAGCAATATAATTGCAATTGAGGTAATGAACTTTTCATTAGAATGTTTAAAAAAAAATGGAGCGATTTTAATCAAGACTTTTTCAGGAGTTGGAAACCAAGAAGTAGTAGAATTTGCAAAGAAAAATTTCAGTAAACATCTATTTATTAAGCCAAAATCAAGCAGAAAAGATTCAAAAGAGCTATATTTATACTGCGTTTTATAATTTATTGACATTCGTCTATTTGCAAAATAAATAGGTTTATGGAACTAAATAAAGGACTTACTTTTGATGACGTACTTTTAGTACCAAAAAAATCAAATCATTTACCGTCAAATTCAGTTACTAAGACTTTTTTAACTAATCAAATAAATTTAGGTATTCCGATTATATCCGCTGCTATGGATACTGTTTCCAATTATAAGCTCGCAATTGCAATAGCTCAATTAGGAGGGATTGCATGCATACACAAAAATATGTCCGTTGAAGAGCAATCTATGCAAATTAAAAATGTTAAAAAATTTGAGTCTGGAATGGTAATAGACCCTATTACAATTAACCCCGATGAAGATATTTCTGAAGCTATTAAGTTAATGACTCAAAATAAAATTTCTGGAATCCCGGTAGTCGATAATAAAAAAAAATTAGTAGGAATTATTACTAACCGAGATTTAAGATTTGCAAAAGACACTAAAATGAAAGTCAAAATTCTTATGACAAAGAATGTCATTACTGTTAACGAGGGTGTAAAATCAGAAAACGCAAAAAAATTATTACATAAGCACAGAATAGAAAAACTTGTAGTAGTTAATAAAAATTTTCAATGTGTTGGCTTAATTACTGTCAAAGATTTGGAAAAATCACAACTATATCCAGACGCGTCTAAAGATAACAAGCAATCTTTAAGAGTTGCGGGTGCAATCGGTGTTGGCGAAGAAGGTTTGGTTAGAGCTGAACATTTAATAAATAGTGGAGTAGATGCTTTAATTCTTGATACAGCTCATGGTCATTCATCTTCTGTTTTAGCTACATTAAAAAGTATTAAAAAAAAGTTTAAATTCAAAAATCTAATAGTTGGAAATGTTGCAACGGCAGATGCTGCAAAAGAGTTGGCTGATTTAGGAGCTGATGCAGTTAAGGTTGGTATTGGACCTGGATCGATATGCACAACAAGGGTAGTTGCAGGTGTAGGTGTTCCTCAGTTTACAGCCATCCAAAATGTTGCAAAGGGATTGAAAAATTACAATGTCAGAGTTATTGCTGATGGTGGAATTAGATATTCTGGTGATGTAGCAAAAGCAATAGGCGCTGGAGCCGACATGGTGATGATAGGTTCTTTATTTGCTGGAACAGACGAGTCTCCTGGTGAAATTTTTTATTACCAAGGCAGAAGTTACAAATCCTATAGAGGCATGGGATCTTTGGCAGCTATGGCAAGTGGGTCTGCAGACAGGTATTTTCAGCAAGACATTACAGATTCACTAAAATTAGTTCCAGAAGGAATAGAAGGTAGAGTGCCTTATAGAGGTCCTGTAAAGAATATTATCAACCAATTGGTTGGAGGGTTAAAATCTTCCATGGGTTATGTAGGAGCCCAAACAATTGAAGAACTAAAGAAAAAAGCAACCTTTGTTGAAATTACAAATTCGGGAATTAAAGAAGGGCATGTACATGATGTTCAGATCACAAAACAATCACCGAACTACCCAACCGAAGATTAGATGAAGTTTTTTTTATTATTTCTTTCTATTTTTTTTTATAGCAGTGTTCTGTATTCTGATCAAAATCAACCATTTTCAAAAGGTAAATTTTTTTATGAAGAAAAAGATTTTACAAAAGCTAAACTTGAATTTGAAAAAAGCATAGTTTTAGATCCAAAAAAAACTAATAGTTATATCTATTTATCAAAAATTTACTCAGAAACTAAAAATACAGAAGAGGAGAAAAAAAATTTACAAACAGCAGTATTACTAGAGCCTAAAAATGAAGAAGCATTATATTTGCTTTCTTTAGTAAATATTATGGAAGGAGACTACAAATCTTTAGAGATAAATTACAATACTTTATTAAAAAACTGTTCTAAATTTTGTGAAAAATTAAGCCTAATCAAAAGCTCAATTGATAAATTTAAAAAATAATGAATCTTAAGGAATATAATCAAAAAGTATTGATTGTGGATTTTGGTTCCCAAGTGACTCAGTTGATAGCAAGAAGAATTAGAGAGCAGTCTGTTTATTGCGAAATAATCAGCTTTCAGAATTTTAATAAATTAAAATACATAGAAAACATAAAAGGAATTATTCTGTCAGGGGGGCCATCATCCACATCTGAAATCAAATCTCCAAAAATTAAAAATTATCAACTATTAGAAGACATTCCTATTTTGGCCATTTGTTATGGGCACCAATTGATAACAGAAAAGTTTGGAGGAAAAGTCAAATTTACAGACAAAAAAGAATTTGGTAGAGCGGAAATTTATTTAAAATCTAATTCATTGCTTACCAAGGGGTTTTTTAAAAATAAAAAAAATTCGGTGTGGATGAGTCATTCCGACCAGGTTACAAAAATGGGAAAAGGATTTTCTATTGTTGCCTCTACAAAAAATGCCAAATATGCAATTACTCAAAATATTAACAAAAAAATATTTACAGTACAGTTTCATCCAGAGGTTATTCATACTAACAATGGAAGTCTTATTTTTAAAAATTTTATTTTTAATATTTGCAAATGTAAAAAAAATTGGACGAATACATCTAAGCTGGAAAAAATAATTTTTGAAATAAAAAAAAAAGTCGTTAAGAAAAAAGTTTTGTGCGCATTGTCAGGAGGAGTGGATAGTAGTGTTCTAGCTCATATATTGCATAGGGCTATTAAAAAAAATCTTTATTGTGTCTACATAGACACAGGGCTAATGAGAAAAAATGAGAGCATAGAAATTGTATCAATTTATAAAAAAAAATTTAAGAAAAATTTTATTTATTTAAATGAAGGTAAGTTATTTTTAAATAAATTAAAAAATGTTTCTGACCCCGAAAAAAAAAGAAAAATTATAGGAAGAACATTTATTAATGTTTTTGAGAGATTTAGCAAAAAATACAAAGGTATTGAGTTTTTAGCTCAAGGAACGCTTTATCCTGATGTCATAGAAAGTCAAAGTTTTTCAGGAGGTCCAAGTTCTAAAATTAAATCACATCATAATGTAGGGGGCCTTCCAAAAAAAATGAACCTTAAGTTAATTGAGCCATTTAGGGAAATGTTTAAAGATGAGGTCAGAACTCTAGGAAAAAAAATGAAAATTGACAACACCATTCTTGACAGACACCCTTTTCCAGGCCCCGGACTTGCAATACGTATTCTTGGAGCACTAGATGATAATAAAATAAAAATTTTACAAAATGCTGATAATATCTTTATTAAAGAGTTAAAAAAAAGAGATTTGTACAAAAATATTTGGCAAGCTTTTGCAGCTTTGTTACCTGTAAAGGCAGTAGGGGTTATGGGTGACAATAGAACATATGATTATGTTTGCGCTTTAAGAGCCGTAACATCTGTTGACGGTATGACTGCAGACTTTTATAATTTTAAAAATTCAGATATTTCAGAAATTAGCAATAAAATAATTAACGAAGTTAATGGAATTAATAGAGTTGTTTATGATATCACATCTAAACCGCCAGGAACTATTGAGTGGGAATAATGACTAATAAAAAAATTGACAATTTTTGCAATACTAAACGTCCATTAGTCTGTCTTACTGCTTACACAAAATATATGGCCAGTATTATTGATCCTTTTTGTGATTTGATTTTAGTGGGTGATTCATTGTCTATGGTGCTTTATGGAGAAAAAAATACTTCAAAGGTATCCTTGCAAACTATGATTAACCATGGAAAAGCCGTGAGAAAAGGATCTGAAAATAATTTAGTTGTCATGGATATGCCAAAAGGCACTTATGAGCTGTCTTCAAAAGTGGCATTAAAAAATGCGAAAAAAATTATAAAAGAAACGGGCTGCGATGCTATAAAATTAGAGGGTGGAGTAAAAGTTCTAAAATCTATTAAAAAATTGGTTAAAAACAAAATACCAGTAATGGGGCATATAGGCTTGTTGCCCCAAGGAGTGTCTAAATCAAAAGACTACCGCGTAAAAGGAAGAACATTACTTGAGGAAAAAAAGATCATAAAAGATTTAAAAGCCGTCCAAGAGGGGGGTGCTTTTTCAGTTGTTATTGAGGCAGTAACAGAAAATTTAGCCAACAAACTTAATAAAATTTCCAAAATAAAAACTATTGGAATTGGGGCTAGTAATAAATGTGATGGACAAGTGCTTGTAACTGAAGATTTGCTGGGTTTTTTTAATAAAAATCCAAAGTTTGTTAAAAAATATGCAAACATAAATGCATTTATAAGCAAAGCTATTCAAAAATTTAAAACTGATGTAGTTAGTAGAAAGTTTCCAACAAAAAAAAATATTTATTAAATGTCTAATGAGTTTGATAGCCAAATTACCGAAAGTGTTTTTAAGGATGAAATTTTAAAATTTTATCACAAAAAAAAATATTACATATTTGCTTTACTTTTTTTACTTATTTTTTTACCAATTTCTTACCAGGTTTTTTTATCATTAGATAAAAAAAAACATTCTTTTCAATTGGAAAAATATAGTGAATTAATTTTAAGTTCAAAAAGTCAAGAATCTGATATAAAAAAATTATTAAAATCAGACAATGAAACTGTGGCATTGCTGGCACTAACTAAATTATCTGAAAATAATAAAAATTTAAATGATACTATTTCTTTTTTTAATGAGATCATTAATAACAAAGCAATCTCCGAGAGAACACTACAACTGCTAAAAATAAAAAAATCAATACTTATTTTTGACAATGCAACTGAAGAGGAAATGCTATTATTGCTTGATCTTAAAAATAAAAAATCTTTCTTTAAAAAAATTAATTTAGAACTTATGCATGATTTTTATTTAAGTAAAAATCAAAAAATAAAAGCCAAGGAGTTAAAGAGGATAATTAATGAGAATTAGCCTTACTGTATTTATATTTTTTTTTTTTTTAAATTGTTCTAAAGTTAATAAAATTGAAATAACGTCTGATGACTTGAAAAAAGAAGGTACTATTTTCTTAAAAAAAAAAGAAATTACAAGATTCTTAAAAAAACTAAATCTTAAATTAATTGACAGCAATTTATTTTTACTAAGTAATTTTTTTTCAAATACTGTTTCTTATTTGAATTCTATAGATTTTTTTCTTTCTAAGAGTATTAATAAAGAAAAGATTAATTCCTTAATTACTAATTATCTTACATGGGGAAATATCTCTGTTGTCGGTTGCTTTTTTAAAAGAAATAAAAAGCAAGTTATCCTCGCTTCACACGGTATTACGCTTGATAATCAAAATTATCACGCATCCTCAGAATTGGAAAACCTAAACCTAGGACTTGTATCAAGTCCTTTTGCAACGAGTATTATAGCGCAATCCCCCAGTTCATATAATTGTGCAAAAAAAAATAATTCAAATAAATGTAAAATTATCAAATCATACCCTGTTATGTACAATGGTTATAAACTAGAAAAAAGAGTGAAAAGCAAATCCAAAACTATAAAAATTTTATATGCAAATACTTATAAGGTATTTGCCTCACGTCCATGGATTTACGAAACATCATTTGAGTTTTTGGAAAATTTAAAAATAGTTACAGATGTTGTAAAAAGATTAAACAATGTGGAGCTATTAATTAAAATCAGACCAAATGATGAATTGTCTCTACAAACGATTACAGATTATATAAAACCGAATAAAAAAATTAAGATTTTTACTGATGGAAACATAGGCACATTTATGCAAAAATCCGAATTACTTATTACTGGTTTTTCAACTATTATAGATGAATTTTTACATTTAAATAAACCAGTCATTGTATTTGGTAATAAAATGAGATTTCAACCTTACAATAAATATAATAAAAGAGAAAATAACGATATAAAAGAAAATCTTTTAAAACCAATTTATTATTTAAATAAAAAAAACCCTGTTATGGAGAATTGTAGTCACTCTATCCAGCGTCAGATTATGGATATGTATTCAAGTGAAAATAGTTTTAATTCTAGTGGATTAGAAGAGACAGAAATTC
>Ga0209816_1000042_pt1 | contig 99464 bp, 142 predicted proteins | sample CoawatmetaG01DNA_FD_187509 | JGI IMG/M metagenome (GOLD analysis project Ga0209816, IMG submission 187509) | Marine microbial communities from the West Antarctic Peninsula - Coastal water metaG017-DNA (SPAdes) (version 2) | ecosystem: Environmental > Aquatic > Marine > Coastal ...
ATATGTCTCAGATTTACCTGCTATTGGCTTACCCATTTTAACACCTTTATTAATCTTAGGCAAATTACTACCTTTACCCATCATAACGCCTTTAGCCATTTTAGGTGTAACGTTACCATAGCTTTCGTCTTTTGAATCGTTCTTCATAGACTTTTTAATAGTCTTACGGCGATTATGTAGATATTCGTCTGACGCATCTGTATCACCATCATTGTCGATGTCACTATCTTCACGATCGTCATGGTCGCCTTTTAAAGCGTTCTTATCAACTGGGTCAAGTTTCTTTTTTTCTTTCATACTCGGATCATCGTCTTTCATCATTGATCCGTCTGGCATTTTGTGCATACCATCTTTTTTCTTCTTAGCTTCTGCCAATACTTGCAAGTAGGCAGTTGTCATGTTTTTAATGTCTTCGGTATCCATTGTGGTCTCCCTACATCCAGAAGTTAGCTACAAGTGCCGATACTACGGCTACTGTTACTATCCAGAAAAGTTTGTTTATTGTTGATATTGTTAAAGCATTGGTAGTCATTTGAGCATCTATTTTATCTAGTTTCTCTGAGAATTTGTTCATTCTCTCATACTGAGCAACATGCCTTTGCTCAAGGTTTATCAATTTTTCTTCTGCACGTGCGAAAGCAATCATTGCAGCAGACAAGGTATCGATTTTTTCTTCGATCCTATCCAATCTTTTTGCGTCTTGAGGCATATGCATTACTTCCTATTATCATTTATATATATATTAATTATCAACAGGTGTATTTTAAACGTTTCCATTTAACACTTCCACCTTCTAAGCGACATTGCCTTACGAGTTGGTCTACCCTTCTCGTCTTTCATAGGACCTTTCATTCCACTCATACGAGCACAGAATGATTTACGGCGTCCAGCATCTTTACTGCCTGCTTTAACTTTGCCTGTAACGGCTGTTTTGAGTTTACTTCCTGGGTTCTTACGTCTATAGGCGGCGACACCTTTAGCAGTCATGCCAGCACCATCTTTGGTTGCTATCTTGTGCCCCTTGGAATCTTCTCCACGAGCTTCCTCTACTGGTTCTGTACAATTCTGGCAACAATCTGGTGTGCCACAATTAGGATGTTCTAGGAATCGTTTAAAGCTTTTCATTATCCCATTTTCGCTAATCTAGCTTTTAGACCAGCAAGGTCAGTCTTTGTTTTCTTAACGTTGTAATGTTTATTTTTAAACGTTTTAAGACCAGTACCTCTAATAACCTTAGCTAAGTCTGGAATTTTAATTTCATCAATATCTGCATCCTCAGATGCGTCTTTAAAATCTTGATTGCTTGGCGCACCTTTTGAACCAGGTTTACGCATCTTTTCGCCTGAACCTTTTTTAATACGCTTACGCTTATTATGGATGTTATCCCATAGTCCAGCTTCAGCTAAAGCAGTAACGGCGGCGTCAATATCAAAAGACTCGTCAAGCATTTTTGCCTTACCTTTAATGATAAGCGCAGTAATTGCAGATGTAGAAATCCACTTAATATCAGCTTTAGCTAGTTGTACAAGTTCTTCATCACCAAACTTCTTGACCATAGCACTCATTTTCATTGAAGCTTCAACAGAAATACGATCACCAGTATTTGCATATTGCTTTTTCATTTTGGAAATTTGTTGTGGTGAAAGAGCTTCTTCAAGTTCTACAGACTCAACAAATCCATTGTCGCCCTTCGTCTTGCCATGGTTCATAACCTTTTTGCCAATAGGGGTGAGATTGCCCTTCTTGTCATACATTGTATTGACAAGCTTCTTTTCGGCGGCAGTGAGTTCTTGTACTACTTCTACACCTTCATTCATCAATGCATCGTGGTTCTTTACTGCATATGCTTCTGCTTCGTCCTTCATATCAAACTCTGCAACCTTCTTATCTTTCATATCATAAACGCAATATTTACCAGTTTCTTTATTAAGTTTGACATGACTCTTTGGGTCTTTAGTATGTTCTACACCTTCTTCTTGAGGGGTCGTAGCTTCGTTATTCTTCTTATTTAATACCTTAGAGTTCTTTTTACGAAAATCTTCTAAGTCTTTTTGATTTTTAGTGGCACGTGCTTTGTTTGCGGCATGATCACTTTGATTGCTTGCAGTACGCTTGCTCATGTCTTTACGTAACGCATCTAAGGCTCTACCTTCATCAATAGATTCTTTATACATATTCAATTCGTACTTGTTACCAGTGTTATATACCTGTACTTGAATAGCACCCTTATCACCTTTTAGGCGATAGGTGTTTGTCTTACCATTGCTTGGCTTACGAGGACCAGACGCAACTTTGTCGTCAATTTCACTAGGTTTAATAGTAATACCATGTTTTTTCTTTGCGTGGTCGTATGCGTGTTGCATCGCACTCGAAAAGTCTTTATGATACAATTCGTAACCAGCTTTGGCTTCTTCAAGCTTTAAGAAATCGTCGAACTTATGCATTGGGTTTAGTCTCCTGGTTTTTCTGTTTTGCCATACGTAGTCTGGCTTTATCTAAAATTCTGTCATGCTTCTTTGCATCTAGCTGCTTTTCTCTATTTATACGCATTTTAGCAATGTCAGTATAAGAGCGTCTTGTTTTAATCTCTTCTGTCTTTTGTCCTGGTGTTTCTTTTCTGGCTTTTTTGCCAGCTTCTTTAGTACCCTCGTCAGGTCTTTTCTTAGGCTCTACCATTTCAATTGCTTCAACAGCTTCTAGCCATTGACGTGAACGTGTGCCGTCGGACATTTCTACAATAACATAGTTTGAACCTAGCACTGTAATTATACCAACTGCATCTGTCTTTTTGATTATAACACTTTCACCAAGCTCAAATAAATCACCTTTAATGAAGTCCTCACGCTTTTGTGATAGTGTTTGTAATTGAATGTGATTTTTAAAAGAACTATTTTCTTTTAGACCAAGACCTTTTCTGACATCATTGAATAGCTTACGTGCTGGTACAGTTGATGTGTTTCTTGGAAGTCCTTGAGAGAATGAAACAAAGTCATTAGATTCTGCAAATGATCGCATACTATTTGCAGAGTATTTCTCATCGACGTTTTTACTATCAGGATCTATTAAGCCAGCTGAAACAACTTTTATATCCATAAAGTTATAAAATCCAGCACGGCTTTTCTTACCATTAAATTTATTCAAACGAATATCATATTCATTTACTTTATCTGAACCTACAACCATTACAACCTTACGAAAACCATCGTCATATAATGATACTAAAGCATCAAACACGTTATTAACTTTTTTATTGACCATAACACTACGTGCATGTTTAGGGAACATCTTACGCACACTTTTAATCTTATCAGAATAGGATAGAGGGTTCTTCTTATCATCCTGTGATTGTGTTAAGAATACTTTGTAAGGATTACGACTAGCCGATGCGCTTATCTTATCCAGTAATTGTCCATGTGCAACAGTAGGTGGATTCATTGTACTGAATGTAAAATAAACTACTTTATCTTCTTCAACTAAATATTGGGAAAATGAATTAATCATGCTTTAGTTTTTCTTCGCTCTCTGTCTATAGTGCGTACAGTAGGAAGGAGTTTGACGGAAAGACGTTTGATCCTTGATCCCATCTTAGCCATACGCTTTTCAATTTCAATTCTTTTCATTAAAGGCACTTGGTCTTTAGACTTACCTTTAGAGAGCTTCTTAAATACAGTAGCTCTTGCCGCTTTTTCAGCGCGTTGTTTTAATTTTGCTGGGGTTGCTGCACGCTTCATGGCTCTTTTACGGCCTATAGCCATTTTTTTGCCCATCACACGCATCTTACGTGCTTTTTGTCTGCGTTGTTGCATGTTTAAAACTTCGTCAAGATTTTCATCTAAGTTTTCGAGTTTTAAAAAATCTTTAAATTTGATAGACATTCATTTGTTCCTAGCTTACCCATAGAATATAATATTATCAAGAAAATCTTTACACTACACATCTTATTAAAGGTATTTATAACTTTTAAATACAGTAGTTTAAAGATATTTCACAGTTAGTCTCATTAAACTGTATTTATAATATCATCTTATAGAGTTATTCTAGTATTTTATAACCTTGTTTGGCGTAGAAAAGTTTTTCTTACGCATAATTGTTTTCATAACAACATCAAACTCATCGTTACGTTGGTCATAAGTGATTGCAATAGGAATGTTTAAATCCTTTTGAAGGTCTTTAATAACGGCTTCTGCACCTTGCATAGCTTTAATGCTCTTACCTTGTTTGGCATATATCTTTTTAATGAAGCCAGCCAGCTCTTTGAGCGATATAGGTGGAGAGTTTCGCTCATCAGTCATACGATCTGCAAAGTGACGTGTGAAGTTAAAATCTATATCAAACTTTTTGAATAGCTTATCAACTACTACTTCGAACTGTTTCATAGTTTTTAAATCGACTTTAGGTTCAGCCGCTTCTTGAATATGTTGCTTAAAATTTTTCATTTATCTTTACTCCTAAAAATTATATCGCAATAACCACAAACAACTTCACCCTCTGGAGGTATAGTATAATATACTACAGGGTGATCCAAGTTCTCTCCACTGCAACGCACTGTGTCACTGTGTGAATAAACAATTACTGGTTCATATCCACTGACTCTATTCATCATGCTGGCTCCAACCATTTGGTTGTATTAAGGTCTGCGGCACAGTTACACCATTGTTTTGCATGTCTACCAATCAGCTCCTTTTGGTACATACTGTGCAATTTTTGCACGTAGCTCTTTAGTTAATTTACTTGCTGGTGTTGCGCCTTTACCTTTACGTTTTGCATAAAAGTAATTGGCATCCTTTAAGTACATACCACCCTTGGTGTCACCCTTCATACCAACCTTACTACCACTCTTATCAGACTTAATTATTTCGCTATCAATATTAATCTTATTAAAAGCAAATACTATGTCACCATCCATGTATTTCTTTAATCCATTACCCATATTGATAATGTCATTCATTGTATTAGAAGCACCACGATGTGTGTTAACAAGAATGTCGGCTGGAACAACACGATCACGTTTAGTATTCTGTGCTTTTGCAACTTCAATATCATTGACCACCCAAACAATATGGATGTTTTGCTTGTCATAACCAATTGACGATACTTGACGTGTAATTTTTTCTAGTTTTCGTAAGTCTTTTAGAGTCACATCAAATATGATATTTGGTTTACGATCAGGGCTAGCACCTAATACAGATGCAAAGAATTTACCTTGTCTTCTATCAGGAAGGTTTAAAAAGTCAGATATAATCTCATGCATTTTGCTAACGTTTTCAGGGTCTTTAAGGTTATCACCTGTTTTTTTTAGATCGATGCCTGTTTCTTTCTTAACACGTTTGTTAATCATGGGAGCTTTGGCGGCAAACGACTTCAGAACATCGACATCAAAGACTTTTCCTTCAATACCAATTAGCTTATCTTTAATAAAACCTTTGCCAGAGCCAGCTCCACCAGCCATAATAACAACGTTACCAAATTTAGGATATGCTTTCCCACCAAATGTAATAAGTTTTTCAATTAAAACGTCGTATTGCTCTTCAATATATTCTTCTCGAATAGCATCTGGCATTTCACTAAAGTTTTTAAAGTTTAACATTACATCCTCGTATTTGTATTACTTCTATTTATACGTTTTAATTATGCATGATGTCAATAGGGTTTATTCACTTGTCAAGTTTTATTCCAATATATTCGTGTGAGTAACAAACTCTTTCGGTGTGCTTCGTCTGAACATCAGCAAATCCCCCATATGTGGATTTATTTGTTAGGTAGTCTGGTCTTGATATTCCATTCTTTGATGTACCTTTCCAAGCATCACTTCTATTACAATACTCACCTAATCTAGGGTGACTTGTTTTGAGATAGAAACGTTTTCCTTCGGCAACGTGCATATCACCTAGAGCATCCATGAGTCTGGCACCAATGCCCAACCCTTGGAACTCAGGAAGGATCACAACTCGGTGCGCTCTCCATGCATTCTTTAATGTACCCGAAGGCATGCTTAGGCTAGAAAGAAATCCGACAAGTCTGCCGTTCCATGTTGCGATCCAGCAAGATGCACCTTTGTGGATGTGGTGGTCGAGATAGTGGTGGTCGCTGAACTGCGTCCAGATGTCTCTGGTACAAGGTACGATTTCCAAAACGATATTTGGCCTTTGATACCCCCTTGTGGTCAGCTTACCTGTTTGAGTATCGAATACCCAATCAGGTTGCAACCACTCAATGATGTCATAGTGACAAGAGGAGAATACGATATTTTTTAGATTATTTCTTTTAACATAACGTGAGATAGCATTAGAACAACTCTTAGCAACATCTCTGTCAATAACAGATGTAAACTCATCTACAACAATGTCACTAGCTAGTTGCCTAGCTAACCTAGCTCTAAACTGTTCACCATTAGATAAAACACGATAAGGACGCATCCAAGATGGTATAGAATTAAAACCAACAGCACCTAGTCTGTTTTGCACATCATCAATGTTATCAAAGTGAGAAGCAATAGATTTGTTATCAAACCAATGAGGAACTTGTTCAGTACCAAATTCTTTTAGTAAAGTTGTCTTACCAGATCCAGAAGGTCCTACAATCAAACCAATGCCAAAGTCTTTAAGTGTTGTCTCACGATCAATCGAACTAATCTCGTGAGGACGAAACGTAGATGTCCCATCAAACTCATAGTCAAAGATTCTACTGATCTCATCCGTGATCTCGTCACGCTCTACTGTTACTTTCATTTATTTTCTCATCATATCTTTATATGTGGTCTTATCGTGAATAATAACTGTAGCTTCAGTTTCAAGCCACAACTTTGCACCACACTTTAAAGGCTTGTCTGGACTGTACACCATTTGACTTGAACCTAATATTTCTATAGACGAACCATACCAAGTCTTACCTTGAACGTCAACTCTACAAACAGGAAGCCTTGTTCCATTCTTCTCATTTCTTTGTATGACGTTACGATTCGTATGAATTATTGTTTTGACCATTTAAGTGTCTAGTTGTTTGATACGAAAGAAACCATAGAATTCTGGACATTCATCCATTAGCTTTCTAGCGTAGTACGCACGATAGTTGTTACTTAGCTTAAAGCGTTCACCAACTGTTTCAATTTCTGTGTGCCAACGCATACGCTCAAATATAGAATTTGCAGAGTATTGTTCTTTACCCATACTCTTAACTTCAGTTGCAAATTTTTTAAAGGATTCGAACACGTGCGGATTAGCTTCGTGATAAATTTGAAATTGTGCTTCAATTTGTTTTGTCATAATAACCACCTTTTCCATTTGGTTTTGTTTCTAGCCAGTTTAAAGATAACAATTGTTTTTCTGCTAGAGAGTTTTCATTTATATACTTAGACACCGCTAACCCACCTTGTATATCCATACTGGCTCCTAGAGCGGTATCCCATTCATATTCAACATCACTTACAGTCATAAGCATATCAGTGTCACCTATATAATATTCAGCAGATGCTAAACGAGGCGATTTCCAGAACTTCTGTATCATAATACAGTCTCCATTTTTCGTTTGGTATAACTACTAATACCATAACACAAAGCCTTTGTCAACTTTCTTCTTTCAACTTTTTATTTAACATAATATTTGAATTACAAATTTTAAAATAATCTTCATCCAATTCTATTCCAATAAACGACCTGTTTTTTTCTGTTGCAACAACACCTGTTGTTCCTATACCCATAAATGGGTCTAAAATTATGTCGCCTTCATTGCTAAAATTATCCACCATATAAGCGCAAGCATCAGGATGCATTACAGCCCTATGTATTTGCTTGTGTGGGTTTGCACTATAAACGGACGTTGTAAAATGGTTCAATGTGTAAGTTTTATTTGCTTTTAATGATTTATTATTATCTGATAAAACTAAAATATATTCATATGCATTTATTAAATGTGGGTTTGGCATCGGATTTGATTTTTTCCAAATCAATACTTCAATTATTTTGTCAGAAAACATACCCATAATTTTATGAACATCTTTATGGTTGTAGGTGTTTTTTTGTATATTAAAAAATACATTGCCTTTACAAACCCTCAAACATTCATTTATTGAGTTTTCTAAAAATAAAACATAATCGCCTTTAATGTCATTATGATTATTATATTTATCATTTCTTTTTCTGTTATATGGTGGTGAAGTTATAACCATGTCTACGCTTTGACTTTTAAGCTTTGGTAATTCATTAAAGCAATCGCCCTTAATTAGATTGATCATTTATCCTGCAACTTTCGCTTGTTCGTCATTAAGTAGTACCATCATCACTGTCCGCATTATAACTCATACACTCCTACTGAACCAGGGGTTATCCATTCAGCGAATAAACCATTACTTTCTAAAATTCGATTAACGGCTAGGCTTATACCCATATCGTCACATGAACTAGGATACTCACAGTAATAATCAGCCCATACAGCATCAAAATTATCTTCGCCACTAATACGGAATGTGTCTTCGCCGTTATCGCCACCTATAAACATAGGGCAACCAAGAGTTTTTAATTCGTTATACGCTTTAATATAGTTATTTTTCATAATGATTCCTTTTTAATTAACTCATACATTATAATTAAATTAGTTAAACGAGTTTGTCAACACTTATATATGCAAATGTCAAATTTCTACAATTTCAAAAGTTAATTCTTTCATGTGCTTATATTTATTTTGAATTTCAATGCCTTCGGCTTTTGTTCGACATAGTTCGTACATGATAACACAAGACTTATCTGAGACAAGAACTTTAAAATTATTCATACATACATCCTTCAATCTTTTCCCTTGCCCACAATACAAACTTTCCTAACTCGTCACCTTCTTTAATGCCGTTATTAAAAGCACATTCTTTTAAAGCAGATGTTGGTTCTAAACCTTCTGCCATATTCATAAGCTCTAAAGCTTGATTAAAGGTTTTCAAATATAAATCTGACCAAGTTGAGTATTCTGTATTTTTCATTATATAACCCTTTTAATTAACTTATACATTATAATTAAACGATTCTAATGGTATTGTCAACACCTAATTTACGATCCAGTGCTCTCATTTGTCCAAATCGCTTCACAATGTTGTTTCTTTGCGCCGCGTGATTCAATTAAGTGTTCAAAAGGTAACCAATCTGCCCCTGTCTTTTCACATACAATAGTCTGTCCCTTGCGTTCACAGCACCAACGAGCAAGATGTTCAAAGTTGATGTGTTTATTGCCGTGGCGGTAATACTGCCCTCCATCGACGTAAGGTGGATCGACGTACCAAGTAGCGCGTCTATTATCTAAGTCTTGGTACACACCTTGTTTAATATTCCAGTGCCTAATCTTGTATAAAGATTCTGAGATTAATTTTAGTTTGTATTCTTGCGTGTTAGGGCGAAGAACAGTTTTCCACCGCGTTGCAGTCTTCTTTGGCTGTGCTGGTGCTCCAGCAATAATGAACCCAACCATCCATTTACGCTCCACGCAATCCCATTCAAAATCATCTACGTTATCGCCGTATTTCAAGCGGCGGGTTTCTAATATATCTTGTGGGGAACATTTCTGCAACCATTGCCATAACTTGACAATAACGTCATATTTATCAATCAAGATAACATCTCGATCAAAATACTTTAATGCATATTGGGCGGTTCCAGCGAAAGGTTCAATGATTAAGTCGTGTATAGGAGCAGGATAATGGTTAATAACTTTGCTCTTACTGCCATAGTATCCCCACATATTATTTCCCCGCACTCATGGCAAATTGCACCATCTTCATAAAGTTATTTTTATCATCTAGCATGCCTTCACACCATACAGTATTACCATTATCCATTACACTTGCTTTAATATATAAGGTTTGTTCCACTTACCAACATTAACATTTAAGTAATAAGCAATGTGGAAGTAGTCAGTCTGGCTATCACTCTCGTCAAACCAATCAGTACCTTTCATAGCCTTAATCAACTCATCGAAGAATTTGCCGATAGCACCTTTGTTATCCCCAACATAGTGGTTACAAACTTGGTAATGACCATTTGTGATCTCATAGGCTTGTGTTCCTTGCTTCTCAGCTCTTTCAATTCGGCTCTTGTTAGCGTCACCGATAAAGTCTAAGGCACCCGCTTTAATATTAACAACTAGGGTCATGTGATGCTTAACACCGATAGAACCTTTAACGCCATACTTCTTAAGAACCGCTTTGATTGAAGGAGCTAATACTTTTTTTTCTGCTTGTGTAATACAGGCCATATTGATAATCCTTATATTTGTTTAACTTATACATTATAATTGAATGATTAAAACGAGTTTGTCAAGCGATTACTTTACATAATCGCAATCTTTTTTAAAGACCATATACAAGTCCACCACCAACAGGCTTTGTATGTAACACATTGCCACGTGCAAAGTTTCGTGTTGGACTACTCCAACTTGCTGGTTTTAAAATATCACCTTGCTCAAACTTTTCATCGTCTGTAGTCATTACAACAAAACCCCAAACACCGCCACGTGGATCTAGTATTTTAGTATACTTTCGACCTACTGTAGTAGAAAAGCTATGATCTGGTAAAGTTGGGTGCCTATCATCCAACCTACTTGTAAGTAATGTTGCTAGATTTTCAATACCCATTTTTAATTCATTATTCATAATTATTCTCCATAATATAAAGTTTTTATTTGTAAGTCTCGACTCGAACTGACCAATAAGGGTTTCCAAAAAGTAATGCTAAATCAGGATTGTTAGGCCAAACATTATCTCCACACGTGTAATAAGCCTCACCGATATACTTATCTGCATTAGGCTCATTATAATTTGTAAGATCGATGAATGCTTGTGCATCGGCTTCTGTGTGAAATTTATGATTTTTTACTGAATGTGACATACTAAACTCCTTGGTTTATAACTATCATTAACACATTAAAGAATTAACGTCAAGAACTATTTCGCCCAAACAGCAACAAAACCAAACATTTTTCTTTTGTCTTTTTTTCTAGGGTCGGTATCAACAGCAGTATTACCATCTCTATCAATCACTAAAACGTGACCATCGACACGAGCAACAAAGGCGATGATGCCTTTATCTTTAGCGGCGATTTTTCTGATCTTTGCTCTAGCGGCTCCAACAGTAGTTGCTCCACCTAAGGCAGAGAAACGACTACGAACAGCAAAACCATTACGACGTAAAGTTGCGTCCCAAACGTTCCTACCTGTTCTGTCGTTCCACGTAGTGCCTGACACACCGAAGAATTTCAAAGTAGCACTAGCACATGGGGTTTTTACTAAAACAGTCATTGATTCTTTTTTCTCTCTTGATTACACTTATTATTAACACAAAAAGAAAGCTTTGTCAAGGTTTTTGTTTGTTTAAATTCTAATCGCCTGTTTTGCAATTTCATTATATTCTACAGTGTCGATAGTGTCTTCTACAAAAACTCGAAGCTCTTTAATTTTATCAATTATAGCGTCTAAATCAAATCCAGCATCACCTAATGATCCCATAAGAAATTCAATCTTATTATCTTTATAGTCATAATCAGATGTGTTTTTAAGATTTTGATTAGTGTCCTGCATTGCAGTGTCACACAATTCAGCTATCATATCAATGTCTGATAGAACTAGAGCAAGGTCTTTTTGAAGGGCAATCATTTGAAACTCCTTTTGTTTACACTTATTTTTAATGTAAATAAAAGGAGATGTCAAGTGCTAATGTAAGAAAAGGAGAAATTAATCCCCTTTTCTTTATTTGTTATAGTATGCTACATTTACCATTGATGTTATTAATCAATTGTCTCTGACCATTTTCATATAGTAAGCAACACGTCTGCGTCCAAGAACTAGGTCCTCTATTATATCCCATGTCTAACTGTGACAAAGTTCCAACTCTGAACACACCACGTTGAATTGCCGCTGTATGATTATGACCAGTAACACAATCCCCATAGATTCTTTCTAATGAGTTAAGAGCGGCTTTAGCACCATTCAAACCTAAGTCACCATGTGATCCACATTCAACTCCTGCAATGATTGACGAATCGTCTCGTTGTAAGTAATGCCAATGCGATGGAGACTCTTTACCCACTACGTCAAAACCTCTTTGAAGAATGTCTTCGTCTTCGAATAGAGCTGTTGCAATCTTCAAAGATATTAAATGGTTTTCGGCATCAAATACATATCTACCTTCTTTTAGGTATCGGTCAAGGAATTCGTCGTGATTTGATTTTACGATAAAGACATCTTTAGCCTTTGTCGTATCACTGATACTTTTAACCAAGTCATATGTGTATTCTAACTCACCTACTAATTTACCCATTCCATCTTCACTGCGTTTACTTTTCTCAGAGATGTCACGAATATGGTGTGAAATACTGTAACCATCAAATATGTCATGTAAGTAAAGTGAACGAAGATCCATAGTAGCAAATAAAGTTGCGAACATACCAATGGCGTCTTCATCAGCTTGTACGCCGTGAATATCTCCCATAATCGCATTTACTGGAACTCGCTTAGTCTTTTTATTATGACTGTACTGTTTACCCATATCAATGAACGAACCATCGTCTTCACATTGGATTTGTCTGAAATGGAAGATGTCATCATCCTCAATTTCAATAATGACAGCACCCATTTGATGATCATGGCCTGCAATATATGAAATGCGCTTAGACACGAATGTCTCACTGTAGTAGTTTGGTAAAGTACAAGACCCAGGTGTCATAATAGAATAGTTTTTATCTCTGTTATTACCAGAGGGAATGTATTCTAAAAACTGCTTGGGACTAGCAAAGACATATGAACCTTCACGTCTACCTAAACGAGAAAGACCTGTAATAGGTTTAACTTGTTTTGCAGACACTTGGATGCTACACAAAGAAATATTATTATTCAATGGTGTATCTTCTTGAACAAATAAATATTTGTCACTATTAAACTCTTTGTCAAACACAGCAGTTTTCTTTTCAAAGCTGTTGGAAATACTTTCCGCTGGCATGATGACAATTTGTCCGTCGTTTTCTTTACAAAATTTATTCATGGTTTTCAAGAAGCCTGTGTGTGCAGTTGCACCAGCTACCGCTGTAGTAACAACGTAGATGCGCTTCTCAGATGTTGATGCACTTTTATTTTCTGAAAACATGTTATCAACAGAAGAAAAGTGTTCGTTTAAAAACTCTTCGTTTGTATCTCGCATGTACTCATGTAAGGTTTCAACTCCTCCAAATGTTGTGCGTAAAATATCTCTTGAGATTTCAAACTCTAAGAAGTCTTGTCGCACTGGAAGACGTTTTTCTTTTTTAACAATCGAACGATAAACAGATAGAATGTGATTCTTTTTCTCTGCTTTTAGCTGTTCCCTTTCGATTTCTTGTTTTGTTTTTTCTGTCACGTTTCACTGACTCCGTAATAATTTATACATAAAAACATAGTATCAGATATTCTGATTAATGTAAAGAACTTAATTTGTTGTTCTTATAGTTTATATATACACATACAATGAACTTGGAATAGCACTATGATGGACAAAGAACACAAAATTCGAATAGAGCTTTTGATAGAAAACCAACGTGATGCATTAAAAAATAATCAATTCGATTTTATATTATACGATAAAGGTGGTGGCGGAGAATTTATATCTAATCTTATAAATAAATATTCTCCAAACTATAACTACTACTTTAAACACAAGATGCACACTGATATAAACAAGTGTGTGCTAAACATAAATCATTGGAACATGCTGTGTGTGGCTATAAAAGGTTGGGATAATTATACTGATTATCATCAACAGCAAAATTTTAACGATGATTATTATTCTTTAGATGCTTATGTAAACCTTGGTGGTCGTTTAATGACTAGAGCGCATGACATTTTTCCAGATTATATGACACCAGATAACACATATTACTTGAATTATCATGCCAATAATCATTGGCAAGAATACAGATTACAAGTATGTAAAATAAAATTAAAAGATCACCAGACTTGTCTAACTGGCAAAAGGCATCATTGTTACGGCAGTTGGTTTAGCGAGGAGCAGGCATTAGAAGTGTCAACAAGTTTAGCTATGGATGATGTTTTAACAAAGGGATACCTTGAGGAAATATTCAATATAACTGACGAATCTTTTCATAAGCAGTTAATAAGTTGGCACAGAAAAAATCTAAAGTTGTTGGCTTATAAATAACATTTTGGAGTAAACATCATGGCAGAGTTTTTTGACTTTGGTTTCACAGCCGTAGACGAAGATGAATTAGAAATAGTTAAGGCACAAATAGATACCACTGGTACTATTGTCGATGAACTAGCACGTGTACAAGCCAAGCTTGATGCGCTCTATAACGCATTCACACCACTATTAAACAATTTAAAAAGCAATCCACAAAAAGAATACATCTTGTGGCCTGATCGTTTAGCTAAAGTGGAAGCATTCGAAGACCACCTACAAGAAATTTATAGTAAGGAAACATAAGAATGATATTAACCTTAGATCAAGTAAAGCATATTCTTAATGGTAAAGATCAAGAGGAAATGGAATCGTGGCATAAAGCACTAGAAAGCATTTTACCTGAATATGACATTAACACCCCAGAACGTATTGCAGGTTTTATGGCACAATGTGCCCATGAGTCAAATAATTTTAAAGTGTTAGAAGAGAATTTAAATTATTCAGCTAATGGACTTAATAAGATTTTTCCAAAGTATTTTGAACGTGCTGGTAGAAATGCAGAAGAATACCACAGACAACCTGAAAAGATTGCCAATATAGTTTATGCAAATCGCATGGGTAATGGTGATACTGAGAGTCGTGAAGGATGGTTATTTCGTGGAAGAGGTATAATACAATTGACCGGGAAGAATAATTACACTGCCTTTGGTAAAGATAAAAATGTAAATCTTTCTCCTGAAGAAGTTGTTAAGTATCTTGGCACGCATCGTGGTGCATTACGTTCAGCCGCTTGGTATTGGAATTCTAGGAATATAAATGTGCCAGCAGACGCATGTGATGTTAAGAGAATGACCAAGCTTGTTAATGGCGGAACAATAGGTCTTGAGGATCGTATTAAACATTACACTCACATATACCACATATTGACAGGTAAAGATCCTGTTATAACAGAGACAAAAGCGTCTACAACAATTAAGAAAGGTTCTAAAGGAGCCTTAGCCGCTAAAGTTCAAAAAGCATTAGGCATAACCGCAGATGGTGATTTCGGAAATGGTTCTGTTAAAGCTTTAAAGGCGTGGCAGACATCTAATGGACTAACGCCTGATGGTATGGCAGGTCCTGCTACACAAGCAAAACTATTCGCATAAACAAAAAAGGCTAGTATTTCTACTAGCCTTTTTTTATTGCATATTGTTTACTTTAGTCTTCGTTAGCCAAAGATTTAAAGTGTGCCATAATATCGTCTTCATCATCTGCTGATGCAACTTCTGCTGTTTGCATTTGGACTGGCTCTGATGTTTTCATACGAGCTGGTTCTTCAGTCGTATCCAATGAAACTGTATCTTTAACAGTCCTAGGTGCTTTCTCACCTAGTACAAGATTAAGACGCGCTTTTAATTCATCGTATGTTTTAAAGTTTTCAGGACTTACCCATTCATCCAACACATGTTGCTTATCAAATACAGCTTCTAATTTAGTATCATCGCCGTCAAACAGTGGTGATGGTGATTTAAATACTGATGAATCATAGTTGGGATATTTATCTATCATCTTAATCTTAATGACAAAATCGCCACCATCCCACACATCAAACGGATCCATAGGCTTTTCATCTGGATATTTAGGTGTCATTGTATCTAAAATTTTATCCATGATTTTCTTACCAAAACGATATAGTTTTATTTGGCCTTCATTCTCTGGATTAGCTGGGTCACTTACAATAAGAACGTTTGTTACATAACGCAAGTTACGCTTACGCTTACGAACAATGTCTTTGTCTGACTCTATGCCAGAGTTCCACAATAAAGAATTAGCTTCTGCGATTGCGTCTTGCTGGCCTATAGTTGTTAATGATTTCTCTATGTACCACTGACCTGTAGGTCCTTTAAAAGCATGATCCCAGTATTTTGCCCAATAGCTTTCGCCTTGACCTTTTAATCCTGGTAGAAAACGAACTACTGCGTAACCATTTCCAGCTTTATCTCGCTGAGGATACCAAAAGCGATCATCTTTACTGTTTGTTGTTCCGCTTGGTGAAGCGTTGGCTTTAGCCGCCATGTCCTTTAAATCTGGACGATTGTTTTTTAGTTTTGCGAATGACATATGTGTCTCCATTTATATTTTTAGGTTTATATTACGTGTTTACCATATAGGCATAGTATAGTAGTTTAGTCTTTATGTAAAGTCTTAATTTTCTCCTTATTAATTAATTTTTGTTTTAACAGTGATCTATATCGGCAACGTGTTTATTTTTGGTGCGTCTAAGCAATTTAGACTTCTTGCTTCCGCCTCAATCTTATCTTTGACAATACTGTTAACATACTTACCGACATCCTCAAGTTCAATTTGATTGTCATTACATATGTCTACAATAGCATCTATGTAACTAACTCGTTTTTCGTGTACAGATCGTTCTACCATTATAGAGAACTCACTTTTGTTTAAAAATTGTTTCAATGTATTACTCTCTATCTTCCATTCCAGTTTCATAGACCATACCCATATCTGGATAGTAGACACCATGCGTTCTCTTCGGAGTTCCATCTGCTTTAAATGACATATGAGTACAAGAGTATTTGATACTACCAGTTCCATGCTCACCAATCTTGTGATCTACATAGACACCTTTAGTTAGATACGTATTCAAATTACTTACGTAAGTATAGCAAATGTTATATTTGTTTCTTTCTACAGCATCTTTACTGTCCTTATACAACTTCATACTAATCAACAATTCTTTTTGTGTCTTTAACCACTGTCTCACATTCTTTAATGACAGTTCATGCTCATCAGGTAATGCAACAACATCAGGATGAAATTGTGTGTGCTTAACAGGTCCTTTAGCTTCTCTAGCTTTTGCCAGACGCGCTATGGCTTCGGCGTGTTGTTCTTCAGTCATAGGTTTGCGCTTCTTACGAATCTTAGTTCGTTTAACATCAATACCTAATTCTTTGAGTGCCGCATTTTTCTTTGCGTCTCTTGTAGCTTTAGATTTAGCATTTTTTCTAGCGAGTTCTGTTTTAGACATTGTTTTTCGCATAGCCATAATAAAGTTCTCCAATATTGTATATTCTTACTATAGCATACAATTTAGATAATGTAAACAGTTAATTTATATCTCCATTAAGCTTGACTAGTTCAGTTTCACCATTCTCAGGATTTTTCTTAGTTCTTATGAACCCATTATCAGAAAGATATGTTATAGTATGTTCAATACTATCTAGCTGTTTTATCTCTTCTTTCCATTTCCCTAGAAAGTAACTTACTGCGCTAATTCCAATAAGCAATGCGCCAACAATAAAATTTGTGTCTAAGTCTACCATTTACTATTCCTTCGTTCTCATACAATTATTTATATGTGTTTAAAATATCAGTTGTACGTTTTTATCAGTCAAAAAACTTGTAACATCCTCAGAGTTAAATTGCAACCATTTTTTATTTTTAATATCCCATGCTACAACTAAACTAGTAAATTCAATCCATCCACTATGTACGAGGTCGTGCAATCCTGGATACTTTGGGCAATCATTAGTTGATACGATGTTTGAATCTAAAGTAAAAAGTGATGTATGCACTTCTACTTTATTCTTATTCAATTTTGAAACCCATCTCGTTTCAGTAAAGGTCACTTCAACAACAGCTTTTGAAAGCACCTCTCTCATTTGTTCCGCATTCATATCATTTTCCTTTCTTTAAATTTACTCAACTTCGTTTAACCCAAATTCTCGATCTAGGTATTTCCATTCAACTTTAGTAGGGTTCCATTGTTCTAACTCTGCAAAGATCATATCTTTATCCAAAGAACTACAGGTGTATACATCTAGTTGTACAAGTGCAGGCTCTAGGAGTTCCCATATGTGTATTGCAATATGGCTAGTTTCTATCGCAACTAAACCAGTTATCCCTTCGTTACCTGGCACATCTACATATGCTGTAATAGGTCCTTTGGCAACTTTCATGCCAATTTTATCTACTAACATAGTAAGCCAATTTTGTACCCAAACTTCGTCTTTTGGAGGGTTTAAAACTTCAGCACGAATAATTAAATGCTTGTGTTCTATTAATTCCATATTACTTACCTTTGTTTCGTCTAATCTTAGCATACAACCTTTGTGTAGTATCTGCAACAATATTCTTTACAGTACGTCTACGAATACGCGCACGTTCAGACTTAGAAATACGTAAGGCTTTAATCTTTTCTTTTTCAGAACCCCATGCAAAATTCATATCTAACCCCTTACAATGGATAGTGGATCAATAACTATCAGCGCAGATGTCAATACTATTGCTAGTGCAATAATCACGAAAGGCAAGTCTATATTAATTCTTTTCATATTCAATCCCAATCTTTATCATGGCGTGTGGTTTCATGCGCAATTTCTCCATAATGCGCATCAGCATATTCAACTGAGTCTGTCCAGTAAATTTCGTCTAAGTTTTCGAGTAACCCATCTTCTGTCGTATTACAATAATCTCTATAAGCTTCTTCAAGTTTAAAATTGCTGCGAATATACGATATGTATTTCTTATCTCGCTTCAATGCAGAAGAGTACAGTTTGAGTCCTCTAAACAGGTATTTACTATGCATGATTATCTTTCACCTTTATCCTCAAGTTGTTTTATTCTTAATTGCATCCAGTCTGCAACAACATTTTCTGTTTTACGGATAGGTAGCTGTGTATCCACTGAGGCTTTAAGAGTAGACAAAGCTATCCTCAGTCCAAATAATTCTGACCATTCCAAGCTAGTTTTACTCATGTCTCAGTATAGATCGGTTTAGAGCTAATAGTAGTATGATAATCACAATCGTCTCTAAAGTCTATCGTAACTGTTTCACGAACAACCTGTGTGTCATTGTATCTATAGACTACTACTTCAGCGGTCAATGCATGTTCATCATAGGCTTTTATTATTTCTAATGCCAAAGCATCATGGTCTAGTGTTTTTGTCATAATCGTTCCTATTCTTATTATTGTTGTAACATAAATTAATGTAGTTGTAAAGCTATATTTTTATCGTTAGCAAGTGTCTGTACATAGTTCACCATTAGGCTTAGAGCCAGTTCCATCTACACCATTATTACAACCAACACTGGCAATTAATACTGTAGCTATCATTACGTATGTACCCCACTTACACCACTTAATAAACAACACATACGCATCCTCGGCTTGTTTCTGAGCCTGTTTTCTTTGCTTCTTATCAAATGCTTTACTCATTATGCAACCCACATAGTTTCTGCATCTAAAACCTCAGCGGTTTCATTAGCGGCTTCCAGTGTATTGAATAACAAATCATCAACTTTTTGTTCACGTTTCCAATACTTTTTTATGTTACCACTAAAAGTGATGTGTTGAACAGTTTTTCCATTTTTTATTAAGATGTACGGCATTATAAAAAGTCTCCTAACGTAACTTCAGTAGATACAACATCAATTCTAGCTTTAGCAATCTCTAGGTAGTTTTCGTCTAGTTCAATACCAATGAAGTTAAAACCACCTAGCTTTGCACCACGTCCTGTAGAGCCACTACCCATAAACGGATCAAGTGTTGTACCACCTTTTGGTGTTACCATAGTTACAAGGTAACGCATAAGGTCTGTAGGTTTTACAGTAGGGTGGTTGTTCTGTGTGGGCGTCCAACGTCCATATGGATTGCCATCTTCACCATTATCTGCTTTCTCTGCATGGTTTGGTCTGAACTCAGAAGACGCTGTGGCCTTTGGTGTAAAGTTCTCTAGCCCATCATTACGATCTTTCTTAGATGTCTTTGGAACATAGAAGAAACGTGCGGCTGAACCATCATCATTTCTTTCAACCACAACGCCTCTACGCAATGGCACATTTACCCCACTTTCTCCAATTGGAGCATTGCCATTTGATCTGCCACTTTTAGTGTTAGGAAACCCACTCGTAACTTCCTCAGAACCATCGTGAATAAAGTTTGCGGGGAATCTACCTGAATTATTTGGTATAGTCGTGCGGCGATCTGGTTCTGTCGCAATAATTTTACCACCATTGCCACCATTTATACCCTCCCTAAGATGTGAGTTCAGTGCAAGATTACTTCCATCACCAACAGTGATATGTGCAACTCGACTAGCATCAATATTGATACCACCAGTGCCATATTTCAATACATTCTTGGCAACAGTCTTTTCTCCTAGTGGTTTACGTGCAACTGTAATAGGTTCTAATGCAGGTTTGAGTGCAGTACCCCAACCTTCCCATTGTTTGGCTTCATCGGTGACTGGGACGTCAGAGTATGTATTCCACTCTGTGACGTTCCTCTTTTGCGCTCCCTGCTCAACATTTGATTTGGTCATTCCGCTTCCATTGTGCTTCCCAATTATCTCACGTTCAGCACCAGCCATTTTATCAAGAGACTTGCTGATATTGTGAGACTTAGGAAATCCACTACCATACACCCATGCAATCATATCCCTGATTTCAAAACCAGCATCCTCAATACGAACTGCCATACGATGCTGTGTTCGTGTGCCAGCAAATGCTAATAGATAACCACCTGGTTTGAGAACTCTTAACGCTTGTTCCCAAATCTCTGTAGACGGAACATCGTAGTCCCACTTCTTACCCATGAAATCAATTCCATAAGGTGGATCAGTGACAATGCTGTCTACTGAATTATCATCAAGGTCTTTTAGTCGATCTAAGCAATTGCCTAGCATAAGTTTCACGTCAGTCATTATAAAAAGTCTCCAAGTAGATTCGCATTTTGTATGCGCTCTTTTGCAATATTGTAGTAGTCTTTGTCAAGCTCAATACCAATAAAGCTTCGGTTTAGGTTTTTAGCGGCTACACCTGTTGTTCCACTACCCATTGTGAAGTCTAAAACTGTTTCACCCTCGTTGGTGTAGGTCTTGATTAGATACTCCATTAATGCTACTGGCTTTTGTGTTGGGTGTACTCTTTTTTTATCTGTGTTTATTTCAATAGTGTTAAATGGAAACCTCTTTGTAGTATCTTTTTCTTTATGCTTGTATTCTCCATTCTTATGATTTACATTAAAAACTTCTGTTGTTTTTGAGGCTTTTGGGATTTTATACTTCTTTCCATCTGACATTTGAGGATTGTAAACCATTATGTCATTTATCTTGTCACTACCTTTTGGAAAGTTTCTCGCATAACCATTAGAAAAAACAATAACATCTTCAATATTATTTAATGGCTGAAATGATGCTTGTGGAAAATTAGACTTTGTATCTTTTTTCCATATCCAATCATATTTAAACATATTTAAATTTGAGCATCTTAAAACACTTGAAAATGGTTCTTTTCCGAATAATACAATCGCGCCGTTCGGTTTAATTAGTCGCTTCAAATGATCCCACATAGGTTCAAAAGGAATAACAATATCCCATTTACAAGCTGTAGTTCCATATGGTGGGTCTGTCAGCACTAAGTCAACAGAACCATCAGGTATAGTCTTCATTAGTTCCAAGCAATCGCCTTGTAGTAGTTTCACTTATCATCCTCTTTAACAAACACACCATCAACCATTCTACCTTTACGATCTTTAATATCGTTATAGGCAACTTCAAGACATTCATTTAAAGTTAAGTTATTACGTTCCATAATATTGATAAGGACAACCATCATATCACCGATGTCGTCACGAATGTCTTTACCTTTACAAATATTATCAGACAACTCACCAGCTTCTTGTATGAGCTTTAGGTACTGATCTTTGTCTGAACTTCCATCAATCAAATTACGATCATAATGCCATTGAATTATACTATTGATTGTATCTTGTAATTGCATTATACATCCGCTCCTAATTCATTAACCATAGTAGATTCAATACGATCTGCCATGATCTCATATTCCTCAGCAATTAGACTAATCTCTTCAAGAATAGTGTAACGGCTTTTTCCGAAAAGTGCTGAACGGCGATGCAGACTTCGCATGCGCTTTGCCATTTCTGTCACTGTTTGAATGTCTGTCATAATAAAACTCATCTTTCTGTTTATGTTTATAATATGTGTCTACACGATAACTTGAGAGGTGTCAAGATTTTATTCCGACAGATCCTTCTGCCCATTCTTTACATTCTTCAAATGTTTCAAATGCGTTAGATAGATTTGGTATACAAACGAACCATGTATTTTCTGAATAATCATCTTTAAAGATGTCCACTGGTTCAATCGAATTAGTTGCTTTGAACCATGTTTTAGGGCTTTCAATAAATTCCATCATAGCATATTCTCCTATGTCAATATACATATCTTATAGAATAAAATGATGGTGTTGTCAAGCACTAATATTGATTGATGTCGGTTAAGGACTCGAACCTTAAAACTATTTAGTATGACGCCTGTGATACTAATAATAAAGTCTAGCAAACCTGCACCGACCACAATTACTTTTAATTAGTGTAAAGCAGTTTTAATACATGCTTAGGTATTATGACTTGTCAAGTTTTACTATCTAGGAAATCGTAGGCTTTCAGGATGATGTGACTCAGGAGCTGACAGAAAAACAGCATCACCGATAGCATTGTTATTATTATTTATCACAGGCGCATCAAGTTTAGCTCCATCGTTATTGGCATTAAATTGTGTTAGTTTACTATTGAATATTTCTGCTTTTAGTTTTTCTCGTCGTTCTTTTAATCGGGTAGAAAATTCTTGCTCTAAATCACTATTCAACATATAAGAACCACTTCCAGTCGCTCTAACTTTAGCTAATCTCATATCAGCTCGAAGGTCTTTAATGTTATTAATGTCTTTTATGATTTCACGGATATCGCTGGTACTGTTAATTAAATCATTATTATGTTGTCGTGAATGTGTTAACCCTAATGCTTTTGCAACTCCTTCAGGAAGCCGATCAATGAAATACTGTGGACTTGGAATAAGGTCTTGTATGAAAAGAGCAAACTTGTTTATCTTTTCCATCATAGTAGTCTTTTCTCTATCCTGTCCATCCTTAGTGAAATTCTTTAAAAGTGCCTCTAATATTGTATTGACAGGAGAATATACTATTTCAAAGGCAACGCCAGCCATACTAGACACATTCTTTCCGAAACCATTCAGTGTCTTCCAGTTATTCCACCATGTAGTCCATGCGGCTTTTGATTTAATTTTTTCGTCTTCAGTTCCAGTCCACCCAAGACCAGTTGTTATAGATGTGATTGCCTCACCCGTCTTTTCAAATGGAATTTGAATAAGGTCTTTAATTAATTGATTGAAGTCGAGTGTTTCTATTCCACCTAAAATTTTAGTTAATAGGTTTTTATCTTTATTAATAGTAACATTACCATCTTTATCTGTTATTAAATAATCTTTTGGTAACAGTTTTTTGATAATAAAAATAGGTATATTTTTTAGCACGTTTGCAAACTCTCCAAAGAAAGAGCCAAGAGTTCCGCCTACCAAACCACCTGTACCAGCAAATAATTTATCAACAATACCTTGTTCGTCTTCCATCTCTTTTCTGGCGGTTTTAATACCATCAAATACAGAAAGGATTGCGGCAAGCGGTTTTACAAACCTAACAATGTTTAGCAACATTCTATTATTTTTAATCGCTTCGAATACTGGTTTTAGTTTTTCTATCGCACTTTTTACTGTTTTGGTAGGCATAACATTTTTAATCATTCTGTTTATGTCACTAAAAAAACGAACTAAGGCACTTTGAGGTTTTTGTTTTTGAGTAAGCGAACTTTCTCTTGCATCTGCTAAATTAGTGACCTGTCCAAGTTTAACTAGCTCTCCACTCTTTGTTTTCAACCCCCTTGCAATATCACCTGGAGTCACTCGTCTTAAAAAGGGGCTAAAACGTTTTTCTACCGAATCCTCGATCAACTTAACATTTTTAAAGACTTTATCGTATATGGATTTTCCAGGAGCTACAACAAGGTCTGTTGCTAATCTTGCTGGCAAGAGGAATAATTTGTTCATACCTTTTGTAAATTTATTTAGATCTTTTATAGAAGGACCTAAACCTTCAGTAGCCAATGCAAACGCTCCAGCAAATGCAACAAGCGAACCTATACTACTGAACAAACCTTTAAAAGGATTACCAAATACAGCTAAACTTTTACCATTACTACTACTTCTACTACTAGTGTTCGTATCTGGTTTAGGTTGTTTATTTTTCTTATTGGCCTCAAGTAAAGCTTCACGATTCTTTAATGCGTCGCCTTCCATCTTTTCAAGCAACGCTCTTATGGTACTAGACAAGTTTTTAACTGCATCTGTTGTGCTGTGTTGTTCTCTTAATTGTTTATCGTTATCAGCACGTAATTTTAATATTACGTCATTGAGTGTTGCATCAGCCATGTTAGGCGTTCCTTTGTCTTTCTGCTTCTTTTTCTTCTTTCAAATAATCCATTAACATATTCAAGTAGACTTCTCTTTCCCACGGAATCATTAGTTCTATTTCAGTCAATGAGTAACTATGATGTTGCATCAATTGAAAGTTTGTTCCGTAATAATTCACCAAGTTGTCGTGAGAAAGGCATATTAAAAAAAATCTGCCAGACCTTCTAAAACAATTTCGTTGGCATGTTTACATTTGTTACAATCGAAATTGACTGTGTGAGATAGTTTAGGCATAGATTCAATGTAGGCACTTACTTTAGAAAACTGGTCTTTAGTCATAGAGTCAATAAAGTCTGACACTTCTTTTTTTGGTACATCAGATGTCACAATTCTTTCTTCTTCTGTGACGATTGCACTAATACATTTAGCAATCATTGCAAACGCACCTTCGTTAGCTGATTGTGCATCTGTGATACCCAACTCTAACATATCAGAATACGAAGGCCATTTCATTTCTATACTAATTTCATCAGTAATCTTAATGACATGATCAATATCAGGAACATCGATCGTGATACTTGAAATATCTACATCAATCTCGTTATCAACTTCACATTCTTTATTAGAACATTTAAGGTTTATTTTGCTACTTTCGCCAACAGACTTTGCTCGTATCTGTGTGAACAAATATTCAATGTCGAATATAGCCAACTCTTTCGTACTAATGTCATTCTCAATACAAGCATCGACTGTATCAGCCACGGCATTAAGAATTGCCGTCATGTCTTGTGATTCCATAGCCATCATCATAACCTTTTCTTCTTTCACCAAGTAAGGTCTATATCTAATTTTTTGGTTGCTTGAAGGTATAACAAGTTCGTGCTTTGGAGTATCATTCAGTTTTGGTAGTGCCATTCAGGTAGTCCTCATATATTAGTTAATAATGTGCCAAGTTGTGACGTTATAAAATCACTGTTAGGTGTTGCTTGTCTGCTCTTTGTTATATTGTATTTAGTGTACGAGAAAGTGACGTTAAACTCAAGTATCTCACCATTAGCATTACCGAGTTCTACACCTGTTATAGTAGTAGGAAAAGCTTCCTCTAAAGAAACTTCATACACTACTTTATCGTCCGTAATGAAATCTAAGTCGAATGTTCCTTGTGCAAGATCAAATCCACCTATACTTGGAAGTCTGTTCTGTATTTCTGCTGGTAACAAAGGCAGTCCCAATGGTGTAGAATACACAGGAAAACCAATACCTTTCTTTAATTGCTGTATCTTAATCTGTTTTGTATATGTGTTCTTATACTTTATCTGATAAGAGTCTTGATCTACGATTGCGTCTGTCCAAGTATCAAAATAGTTACGCACACCATAATCATTCAGTAAGAAGAAAGTCATAGTAACATCTTCATACAATTGTCTGTATGCAATTTTTTCCATCTTGTGACCAATTTCTCGATCATACGTAACAACCTGTTTGCCTGGAATATTTACTCTTGAGCATAACAAATTTACATCTGTAGAAGTCGCACCGGGAAGTGACGGAAGTATAACTCTGTAGACATTGCCCATTGCAATGCCACCTTTACTAGACATCAATCCTTTTAATTGATCTACACTATATGTCATTTATTAATCTTTCTTCTTGAATCTGCATGGACTTTAGTTGCAGACGCTTTCTGGAAATCGGCTGTTGGTAAGAAAGCGGCAATTTCCCACTCAGGTGCTTCTACAAATGCAAACTTACTTCTTACTTGACTAGACAAGTAATGCTTTAGACATGGTTTAAACTCTTTAAACTTTGCCGCACCTTGTAAAAGATCATACGTCACATCAAATCGAGTGCTTCTATTATATTTTTTATTGCTTGTCACATCAAGTAAATTGTCTAAAAACTTTGCTCGTAGAACTAATGGTAGGTAGTGTAAGTTCAATCCCATAAAACCACCTTTGGCAGGACCTAAAACGATAACTAAAGGGAATGAATCATAGAATGGTAAAGTGTCTTTACCTTTTGGGTCATAGAAAAACATACACATAGATCCAAGCACTGTTCTATTCTTTAGAACGATAGGGTCTTCTTTCATTAGAGTTGCACGATTGACTTTACCCATTGCAACAGCCTTCTTACGAAACCATTCACGCGACTGTTTAGTACGCGGCTGAATTCCGTTACGAAAGGCTTCTAATTCCATGTTTTTAAAAATATTACTCATGTAGTTATTTATACCTTTTTCTTAGGTTTTTTCTTAGGTTTTCTAAGAGGTTTCAATGGCTTTAAGGCTTTTTTTAATATCCCCATTTGAGTCAAGGTGTCCTCAGTCCATATCTCAAAACCCCAATTACGATCCTTGGCGTATTCTCTTGCGGCGTCCCACTTATTCATATTCTTAATATAAGTCAATGATTCATTCAAGTAACGTCTTGTCTTGTCAGGTCTTTTAGGCGGTTTAGTTTCTTTGTCTGGTTTAATCTCAACTAAACATGTTTTACCATTAGTATAAGTAATCTTAAGATCCATGAAGTATCTATGGTACTTTTTATCAACATCATAGTAATATGGTATCACTGTTTCCTCAGAAGACCAATCTTTTATATTAGGGTTGTTTTCGCACCAAGCGAATGAGTTTCTTTCCCATAAAGAACGATAAGTGACACGTGTATGGTCACCTTTGTACTTAGATGGGTTTTTAACTATATACTTTCCAGAGTATGCCATTTTAGTGTATAAATATCTTATATAATTCCTTTTTATTTATCAGGTTAAAAACATGACAAACGCCAATGCAAGTCCTTATACTTTTCCATTTCATAAAAGAGATGATTACAAAGGCACCATTCGATTCACACCAGTTGTGTACACGGCACCTGAAATATCTGGTGCTAATATAGGTGCCGCCTTTAGGAGAGAAAATGGGGCTGGTGTATTATCACAGTTGGTAAACTCTGCTACAACGGCATATTTAGAAACGCAACGTGAAATTGCAAGAGCAAGTGAATTTGATACAAGTGTAGGATTAGGTTCTCCAAATGACCTACAACCGATTGTCTCATCAGCCAAATCAATACCCCAGTATGATACTGGTGTTATACTATATCTTCCATCAAGTCTTAGGTTTGACGATCAGGTATCATATGAGAATATGGAACTTGGTGCAATAGGCGGTATTGCTTCTGCTGGTATTAAATCTGGTCTTGGTGCGGTAAGTTCATTAGCAAGAGGTGTTGGTCAAGCAACAGGTAGTACAATAAACTTGTTAAAAGGTGGTATTGCTGATCAAGCGGCGGCAAGATTAGCGGCAACTAGATTAGCACAAAAAAGTGCTATAGCTGGTGGTGCCGTTACAAATGCTTTAGCAGTGACAGTAAACCCTAACACTATCAACCTATTTAAATCTGTTGCACTAAGAGAGTTCTCGTTTACTTTTAAATTAATAGCCACATCTCAAAGAGAAGCAATAGAGATTGAAAATATAATAAAATTCTTCCGTACAACTATGTATCCAGAAACAATTGATATTGATTTTGATGCACAAGAAGCAGGTGGTCTAAACGTTCCTATTGGTTATAAGTTTCCTGACAAGTTTGATATTACAATGAGATACAATGATCAGCCAGTAGGTACTAAAATTCTTACTAGTGTACTTCGTGGATTTCAATCAGTGTATAACCCACAATCTATGAGTTGGCATGAAGATGGAAAACCATCAGAAGTTGATATAACATTATCATTTGGAGAAGAAAGAACTCTTACTCGCAACGATATAACAGCTGGATATTAATAATGTATTTTACAAATCACCCCATATCATTATACAAATTTGGAAACGAAAAATCACAAACTGCTATTCAAAATTTGTCTGTGTATGTAGATATTATAGATCAGATAAAAGACAATGTTAACTTTTATGAGTATTACAATATTCAAGATGGTGAAAGACCTGATACTGTTTCACAAGATATTTATGCCACTGTAAAATATTACTGGACTTTGTATTTATTGAATGACAACCTACGAGAGCGTGGTTGGCCTTTGACAGTACAAGAGATTAGAGCAAAAGCAATTAAAGATTATCCTAACACTATTTTGACTACTCGTAATAGTACAGAGCTTTTTATTCATTTTCAAGTGGGAGACGCATTAGTCGGTCAGACATCTGGTGCAACTGGTGTTATCATAAAAAGAAACTTGGATTTAGGTCAATTAGTTATTAGGACTACAAGTACGGAATCATTCACTAGTACAGAATTGGTCAGAGATAACAGTGATGTTGAATTCCCAGAAACTATTCAACTATCTGGATCTACTTTAGAACATCTTGCACCACATCATTATGTAAATGGAGCAAATGAACGTACAGACGTTGATCCACATTCAGCAGTCAGTGCATTATTAACTCCTGTCACATACCTTGAAAGGTATCAAAAAGATAACGACACTTTAAGACAATTAAAAATCATTAAGCCTAATGCAATTGGGCAAGTCGTTAAAGCGTATCAAGATTCTGTTAGATCCACCTAATGAACGCAACAACTAAAAATAAAGCAATGAGTGCTCACGACTATGTATTGCAATCTGCAATCATAACGTCTTCTGTTGATACAAGCAATACTACAGTTGATATTAAAAACATCATTACTGATATTGACATATATGAACATTTAGATAAGCCGTACATTACAGGCGAAATATTGTTTATTGATGACGCAAATGTATACAACTACATTGGATTTTCTGGTGCAGAGTTTATAGAATTGACGTTTAAGTTGCCAGACGAAGAAGCAGTAGCAATAACAAAAAAGTTTGTCATTGAGGACACAATCAAAAACGTAAGAAGCAATGATAGAACTTCAGCAGTCTTAATTCGTATAGTAGAAGTCCATGCGTTTAATTCTACATTGATTAATGTAAACAAGGCGTACCAAGGTAAACCAGTTGATATAGTCCAGAACATCATTCGTGACAATCTAGGTAAAGACTTCTCTGGTCCTGTACAAGCTGACGCTCAATCGCCTATAAAGGTTCTAATACCAAACATGACGCCTCTACAAGCGGCAAGATGGGTAAATGAAAGAGCAACTACTATTGATGGTGTTCCATATTACTTCTTTTCGACTTTGGCTAATGATAAACTACATATAATACCTTTAAACTTGATGCTATCAACTAATCCTGATCCTGTGCCATACGTCTATTCACAAATTACAACATCAATTGCGGCTTCAAAAGGCATAGAAGAACAAGCACAATTAATTCAAAGCTACACTTCAAAGAGTAATGACGAGATTGTTAGTTTAATACAAAAGGGTTTAGTCGGCGCACAGTACAAGTTCTATGATCCTACTATTGGTTCTGAAATTAAAAATGGTGGTGTGACACACAACCTAGACGATACTTTACAAGTACTAAAGTCTAATCAAATCATAGCAAAAAATCAAAATGTGTTGACGTATTCAAATAACTACAAGTTAAATGAAATACCAGTCGCACAATTAAAATCCAGAGTCGTTACTAAGGTTGTGATGTCAGATGTATACAATTCTAAGAATAGTTATTCAGAAGCAGTCGATTTATCACAACACAAGTTAAAGGTGACAAACGAGGCGTTGAGAGAAACTATTATAAGAAATGCAATTGAAGTTATATTACCAGGAAGAAACTTTCTCAATGGTGCATATAGTAACACTATAGGCAATCAAATAACATTAAAGTTTTTAGACACGGCAGTTAACCCTAGCAGAGAAGAAGAAAGCTTAGAAGATCAGAAAAAGTCTGGTGATTATCTAATGTATGCAGTCAGACATTCATTTAAGAATGAGAGATATGATGTAATTGCTAGTTGTGTAAAACTAGCCGATCTTCCAAGGGAAACAAATATAAAATGACGTGCGATAGTTTTTACGGAGATGATATTAATAGGTTCTTTTTTGGGACTATTGTTAATAACAATGATGTTTTTTTATCTTTAGGCAGAGTTCAAATTAGAATTACTGGTATTCACAGTAAGGACATAAAAAATTCTGATCTTCCTTGGGCATCAGTTGTAGTTCCCACAACAGAACCTGGATTTGGTGGTCATGGATCAAACACTATGTTGGAAACTGGCGCACAAGTATTTGGTGTGTTCTTAGACGGCACAGATTCACAAGTACCATTAGTCTTAGGTACTATTCCTTCTATAATGCGTCCGTCTAGTGAATGCGAATCAGTTTTTTCTGGCGAAACATACCAATTGCCACCTTTAAGACCGCCTGGATTATCTGGTGAATCATTGGTTAGTGACTTAGAAGGTAGTACAAATGCAGAGAAAAGTTTTAACTTTTTTACAGACCGAGGGTTTACTTTAGAACAAGCTGCTGGACTTGTAGGTAACTTTGCGGCAGAATCAGGTGTCTCTATTAGTCCGACTGCATTTAATCCAAGTGATGAAGGTAAAGAAGCCTATGGTATAGCACAGTGGAGAGATACTAGATATACTGATCTTATAAACTATTCTCACGAAATCAATAAATCAAAAGATTTGTTATCAACACAGCTTTCATTTGTACTGTATGAGCTTGTAGGAAAAGAGAAAAGGGCTTTGTCTAAAATAAGAGCATCTAGTGGTGTCGATAACGCCGCAATCACAGTAGATAAATATTATGAAAGAAGCGATGGTTCTGCAAGAGATAAAAGAATTGAACTTGCACGCGAAATCTTTAAGAGGTTCAAATAATGGTTACTACTCCTACAGTAAGTTTAAAAAATTTAAATCAAACAATCAAATCTTTAGCCAATACAAATAACTTTGATGTGATTCAAACTGCCGCTATATCTGCGCAATCAAAGTTTACTGCCTTACAGTCAACACAGGTTGGGCTTACTGTTGGTAAAATTCATGGTGGTTGGAAAGCATTGACGCAAGAGATTGATGGATTAGTTGAAGCAGATACTACTGTTATTAACAAAGGAGTTGCTTTACTTGAAGAAAATCCTCAAGGTGTAAATCTTACGAATGATTTTGCTAGTGGCTCAAGTGATGCTTTAAAAACTATCACAGGACTTTCAGACGATATAAAGATAGGAATTAATAGCACTGTTTTAGCTATGCCCACACCAGAAGCTATTGCGTCTGCTTTGCAACAACAATCGGGTCTTGCATTAGACAAACTGTCAAGTGCAATGGAAAGTGTTGCACCTAATGCTACTAAAGCATTATCATCAAGTTCAGTTATAAGCCAATTTGCAAGCACTGTCGATGGTTTACCGAGTGGCATTTTTAAAGATTTAGAGACATCAACTAATAATATCACTTCTGGATTAACTAAGTTTTTTGATCAGGGGTTTAATCAATCTATTAAAGATATAATAGGTGCAACAATAGATCCTATAGGATATGCAATAGGTCAACTAACACAAGACACAGGCATCATAGTTCCTAACGAGACAAGGAAACAAGTGTCTGCGCTCTTAGATAAAAAAGATTATCTTACAGCCGCAAATCTATTAAATGGTTATTCTAACTTAACTGCAATTCAAATTGAAACCGAACTATCTAATATTGACACATCAGTTGGCTCTTTAGTAAATCAATTGAACTCTGTCTATGCAAACCTTGGCATCTCTACTGCACCAGTTTATACTATTGGATCACAAAATGGTGAATGGCAAGGTGCTTCGACTGTAATAAAAAGTCCAGCATCTAATAAGAAAGGCTATTCGTTTAGTATAGTTTCAAGTTTAGATGAATTAGAGGCAGAACTTTCTAATTGTACAAGAGAAATAACTGAGACAGTAATTCACTGGACAGGTAATTTTATTGATCAACCACACATTGGTGCAGAAGATATTCATCAATGGCATACAGGTACAGGATTTTCTGGACTAGGTTATCACTATATAATTAAAAGAGACGGAACAATACAACGAGGCAGACCTTTAAATATAGAAGGTGCGCATGCAAACGACTTTGGACACAACCAGTACAGTATTGGTATAGCCCACGTTGCAGGTTATAATTGTCTATCAGGAACAGACAACCCAGAGTCTTTCTTATCATCAGAATCAATTACAGTGGCACAAATGAAAGCACAGAAAGATTTCCTAAGAATATTCTATAAAGTATTTCAGAGTGGACAAGTATTAGGTCATAATCAATGTACAGAAAACAACGACATCGATCCTGGGTTTGACGTTGACGCATATATACTAAACACCTTTAGTAAATCAAACGCAGTACAATACAATAATAATCTAGGACCTTTAAGTAGGTCTGCATTGATTACAGCGAGACAGAATTAATGACAACATCTAATGATAATCTTAACGAAAGACAGCTAAGGCTAGGACCTATTGTAGTTCAGCAGGGCAAAGAGACAGATTTGTATTCTGACGTCACTGGCGTATACCCTCAGTTTAAAAATTGGTATACAGGTACGACACCAAGAGTTTCTATTGGTGCAGATTATACAAGTCTCAGCCTTGTTGGTGGATTTGATAAGTTAATAAGTTCTGATCCAGTTCCATCTCAAAGAACATTGAATAGAGCAACCACGACTGCAACTGGTCATAGCTTTGAAATGGACGACACTCCTGGTAACGAAAGAATAATACTAAAGCACAATTCAGGTAATGGTGTTGAAATACGCCAAGACGGAAGAATGATAATCGCTTCGGGGTCTCAAATTATATCAGTATCAAAAGATCAACATATCACTATCTTAGGTGACGCCAAAATAGTATATGGTGGTAACGTAGATATGGAGATAGCTGGTGATTACAATGTTAAAGTCAATGGTGAATATAAATTAACTGTTGGTGAAGATAAGATTGAGAATATAGAAGGTTCTTCCAGAACTATTGTAGAAAAGAACACTGGTCATATAACAAAAGGACACGCATCTAAAACTGTTATCAAATCAATGACTAACACTGTATTAGGTGATATGACACAAGTTATCAAAGGTGTTGCAAGAGTTACATCTCAAGGCGATATGCATCTTTCATCAGGCTCAGTTACGCAAATCAGTGCTAGAACTAGATTACATCAATCGTCTGCTAATATGAACATTGCGGCAACTAATCTATCAGTCTTTGGTGGAACAGGAACAATTGGTGGTACGGATATTACAATGTACGGCAAAGGAGCTACGTTTGTAGCTGGAGTTACTGCACCTACATTCCACGGATCGTTAAAAGGTATAGCACAAATTGCAAGATCACAATCGTATGCCGCAACTGCAACATCAGGTGGTACTGCTATCACAGATACAGCAACTCCTACAACGGCTGCACCGACGACGGCTATTGTAAATGATTTATTATTCAACACAACAATAGGTGCTGTAGATGTTAAAGTAGATATTGACGATCATCTATTAAGAGCATTAGATAAAACAAAAGCTACAGGTGGCTTCTCTACAAAAGAATTGAATATACAAGAAGTGCGTGCGGCACTAAGAACTCCTAGTAATAAAACTAATACAGCATTTATTGGTCAAGCAATAGCGTCTGGAATTTTATCTCCATCATATGCAAAAACCAACCCACCAAATTTAGTTGAGATTAAAAGTAAAAAGTCGTCACCAAGAACTAGTAGAAATTCTGCTGGCAGTGCATCAAGAGGTAATAACATTGCTTTTGTTGTGCCAGATACTAATCCAAGTGTTAATTATCAACCAGAGATAGTTATAAAAAACGATGCTATTATTAATAATAAAACTAAGTTGTCAGGATCAATAACCTTGGCGACATATACTGGTGCTAAAGGTGCGACTGGAATAATATCTCAAGTTCCTAAAAAAGATAGAGCGCAGATAGCCAGAAATTTTCAAGTGAACGCTGATATATTACAAAAGTATAATGACCCTCAATTTAAGAATGAGATGCATAATTATAGAATAGTTGTAATAGAAGGTCTTTACAATGTAAGACCAAACGATGTTGCATCAAAAGGGTGGTCAGATAGTGTTAATAAATACAAGTCAGAAGGACGTGCGGCTGTATGGGAAATACAAAACGAGTCTGGTATTGTAGATATTGAAAAAACGTTTTGGCTTGCTGATCTTTTAAAAGATTTAGCCACTACACAGAAAATAATATTAGACTATGATAGCTATGATCCTAAAGTGCCATTAAGTTGTCAGTTGATAATCATAAGCCCTATGTTAAACGAAAGTTATGATGTGACTGATGGTAATTTTAAAAGCGAAGTAGAAACAAGATATAATGGTAATGTGTTATCTTCTAGTGATTTAATTTTACATGAATTATAAGATTAGTAATAAGTGTTATAAATAAACTTAATTAGTAATGATTCTAAAAGAGCTGAGTATATACTGGGCTTCATATATTACTTCTTTATTATATACACGTTATACTAAGTTGTCAACCCTAAAGTTAATAAAAAGCGAATAAAAATGGTATCAAGAGCATTTTCAGTGGAAGACGGCAACTTAGGTGCTAGATCTATTGTAACAACTCGTAATAAATTGTTCAGTGATATAGATTTAACATTTGCAAAGAAACCTTCTGGTGAAATATTCAAGAAGACAGATGCAGCGGCTGTTAAACAAGCTGTTAAGAACCTACTATTGACTAATAAATATGAGAAGCCTTTTCAACCTAGTTTTGGTGGGGATTTAAACAACATTCTTTTTCAATTAGCAGATAACGACAGCATATTCGAAATTGATACTGTCATTAGATCAGTTCTAAATAGATACGAACCAAGAGCAAAAGTAAAAAACGTCGTTACTAATCTACAACCTGATGCTAATAGTATCAGTATCAGCTTAACATTTCAAGTAGTAAGCTCCGATGAGATTGTAACACTCGAAACAAACATAACGAGGCTAAGATAATATGGCTACTAATATCAAGTCAACCCAACTCGACTTTGCAACAATCAAAACAAGTCTTAAAACGCACTTGTCACAACAAACCGAGTTCGCTGATTATAACTTTGAAGCATCTGGATTATCAAACATACTTGATGTCTTGGCACACAACACTCACTTCAATGGGTTAGTTGCAAACTTTGCCCTTAATGAATCATTTTTAAATACAGCACAATTACGATCATCTGTTGTGTCACATGCAGAAACACTTGGATACAATCCAAAATCAATTACTTCTGCAACTGCACACGTAGCTCTATCGACTACTATTACTGCTGTAGGCAGACCAGCTACAATAACGCTACCAAAGTATTCTACTTTTACTACAAGTGTTGATGACATTTCATACACATTCTATACGCTTGAGGCACACACTGCTACTGATGACGGCACAGGTAACTATTCTTTCCTAAGTGCTCTTGGTACTACGGCAATACCTTTAGTCGAAGGCACTCTAAAAACAAAAACATTCTATGTTGGTTCAGCCACAGATCGTCAGATTTATGTCATTCCTGAAACGTCCATTGATACAAAAACTGTTGCAATAAACGTATTCACTTCATCAGCTTCTTCTGATTTCATTGTGTACTCGGAATTACATAAGGCAATTACAGTTGACACAAGTTCAAGGCTTTTCCAATTAAGAGAATCCCCTAATGCTTTCTATGAATTATCATTCAGTGACGGCATTACAACTGGACTAGCTCCTGTTGCTGGCAATAAGATCGTTGTGTCGTACTTATCCTCTAAAGGTGCATTGTCAAATGGTGGTGCTACATACACTCCAACTAACACAATCACAGTTGATGGTACTGCTTATACTATTGTATCAACGACATCTACAGTCGCAAGTGGCGGTGCAGACAAAGAAACAATAGAGTCTATTAGATCAAATGCTCCTATTGCATTCTCTGCTCAAAACAGACTTGTTACTGCCGACGACTATAAGGCTTTAATTCTTTCAAAATATCCAGCTGTATCTGATTGTATTGCTTGGGGCGGAGAAGATAACTTACCTACACCAGAATATGGTAAAGTGTTTGTATCTCTCAAGTTTCCTGATACGACATCAGCCGCATCAAAGGTTGCTACTCAAGATGAAATCATAACTAATCTTATTAAGCCTTTGGCTATTATGACAATAGATACAAAGTTTGTTGATCCTGTTATAACGTTTCTTGAAACATCGACATTGTTTAACTTCAACCCTAATAAAACCAACGTCACATTAAAAAGTGCCGAAACTAATGTTGCTACGATTGTGTCAAACTACTTTACAACTAATCTAAACGCATTCGGTAAAACATTCAGAAGGTCTAATTTACTTACAGAGATTGATAACATAGGTGACTCTATTTTAAATTCAAAAATAGACCTAAAGTTGCAACGAAGGTTTGTGCCTACATTGGCAACATCCAAGGCATACGATGTCACTTTCCCTGTCCAACTCGCCGTACCAGACGATGTTCACTATATTGTCAGTTCTAACACATTTACATTTAATAGTAAGCTATGTACTATACGCAATCTATTAAGTTCTACACAACTTCAAGTTGTTGATGCAGATGGTGGTATTCAAATCAGTAACGTGGGTACTTACAATGCTACGACTGGTGTTATTTCAATAACAGGGTTTGCACCAGTATCAATTTCTGGTGGAGTTGATTATATTAGAATATCAGTAACTCCTGCAAATCAAGGAACTGTTACACCCCTTAGAAATTATGTACTAAATATCGATACAACTAGATCGTTTACTGCTGGTACAGTAGATTACGGCAAGACACAAGTAGCCCTATAATGGTTCAACAAACATTACTTGATGAAGATCGCAGAGGTCAGAATCTATCGACTAGCAAGATCCGAGAAGTTCTTCCTGAACACTACATAGCCGAGTATCCTAAGCTAGTAAGTTTTCTTGAGAAGTATTACGACTATATGGATTCTGATGCAAATCATGGATTTGATAATGATATACAGAACTTATATAAGTTAAGAGACGTAAGGGCAACAGAACTTACCTATCTAAATCAGATATTCGGAGAAATCGGTCAAGGTCTTGTGACTGCCGATTACTTTAAAGACCCACGGCTGATAGCTGGTATGCTTGCTGATAACTATAGAATTAAAGGTTCTTTATCTTCATCTGAAACTTTCTTTAGAACGTTCTATGGAGAGCAACCTGAGATTGTTTATCCTAAAGCTAACCTGTTTATTGTAGGTGAATCTAAAATTGGTTCTGAATCATTGAGATATATTCAGAATGGTGCGCTATATCAAGTATTATCTATATTAGTTCGTTCATCAGTACCAATTGCAAAGTGGAGAGACTTATACAAATCGTTTGTGCATCCATCAGGCTTTTTTCTTGGTGGTGAAGTTATTCTTGAAAGTCTAGGAAACCTAAACTTAGGAACTCAACCTTTGGCTATCTTAGATAGTGATGCTGGTCAAGTTACATTACAACTTACAGGCACTCCATTAAGTATGACTGCCTTCACTTCTATCACTGGTATCTTTGATGATACAAGCGATTCAGGTCTTAATAAAGAACGTGTTGATCTTAATGCAACTGTTAAGGTATACAGCGAACTTACTGTTGCACAGTTTGATGCTATGTACAACGATATTGAAGATGCTATTGACGCCAACTCACCTAGGTTCGATGAAGATAGTGACGGAACAATTAAAGCGGTTAAATTCTCTAACACATTCGAGACTATGGATCAATCGTACTTTGACGGCAAGCATGGCTCTGTATTTGCAGACTCAGCTGGTGGTATATTAACTAGATAAAACAATAAGACTTGGCAAATCAACTCATATAACTGTTATAAATAACATTAATTAAAGCTTAAAGGATTAAAATTTAATGACTAGGCAAAACATATCGATTGGAGCGGCTGCTAATGACGGCACAGGCGAAACTTTACGTTCTGCTGGTACTAAAATTAATTCCAATTTTGTAGAACTTTTTCAGAAATTAGGCGGAGACAGTGATGTTCTTTCGGCTGGTATCACTCTGACTTCAAACTCTATTGTCTTTGAAGGCGCATCTGCCGATAGCTTTGAAACAACATTACTTGTAACAGACCCGACTGCTGACAGAACAATAACAATACCCGATGCTGGTGGCACTGTAACATTAGATACAGGAACTTCAACGCTAACAAATAAGACTTTGACTTCTCCTGTCATAACAACACCACAAATTAATGACACGTCTGCCGATCACCAGTATGTGTTTGCTGTAAGTGAATTGAGTGCTGATAGGACTGTGACTTTACCTTTGTTGGCTGGAAATGATACGTTTGCTTTTGCTGGGTTTGCACAGACATTTACTAACAAGACTTTGACATCTCCTGTAATAAACACAGGTAAGTATGGCACGTCTTTAAATGACACTAATGGTAATGAGTTAGTTAAAGTAACTGCAACAGGTTCAGCAGTTAATGAAGTAACATTAGCCAATGCCGCAACAGGTAATAGTCCTACGATTATTGCAAGTGGTGGTGATACTAATGTTAATGTTACAATTGGTGGTAAGGGTACTGGTTCTGCTGTACTTAATAAGCACGCAATCACATCTGCAACAATAACTGCAAATGGTGCGGCCTCTGCAACAGTAGGCTATATAATCTGTAATAAAGGTTCTGCATTAGCAGTGTCTTTAGCCGATGGTACAACAGTCGGTGAATCTAAAATATTTACAAACAAAGGAGCTGGAGTAGCTACTGTAACCCCTGCAAATTATGCACAGGGTTCTACATTTGCGCTAGCTCAATATGACGGCGCAACAGTTATCTGGGATGGTGCTAATTGGTATCTCGTTGGTAATCAATCAAGCGTTACAGTAGCTTAATAGGAAAAACAAATGACAGGCATTATTACTGACAGTTTAAAAAGGGTACTTCTTGATAGTCTTATCGCAGAAGTTGGAACAACAGCAGCATCTTATTATATCGGTATAGGTAACTCTATCGATTGGGATAGTTCAGACACAGCTCCAACACCTGTTAATACTTTAAGAGAAGAACGTAATTTAAGATTGCAACTTCAATCAATTAAATCTGGTGAAGACGTTTCTTATGTTGTTCCTAGAAATAACTGGACAGCTGGTACACTTTATGATGGTTGGGACGATAACATAGCTTCGCATCCTACTACACCATACTTTGTTATCACAGACGATAATGCAGTGTATATTTGCCTACAACAAGGTAAAGACTCGACTGGTGCGGCTGTAGCATCTACTGTAGAACCAACTGGCTCTGCAACATCATCATTCTTATTAGCCGATGGTTACACTTGGAAATTCCTTTACACCCTTTCTGCTACAGACGCAAACAAGTTTCTTTCTGCAAACTTTGTTCCTGTAAAATTGATTGGGACAACAGACAGTTCGTCAGCGGCGGCTTTAGTAGAACAAAAGGGCGTACAGACAGCGGCAATATCAGGTCAAATCGGTAGTATTCGTGTTGTATCTGGTGGTACTGGTTATTCATCAATTCCTACAGTCACAGTAGTTGGTGATGGTGACAGTTGTACAGCCACGGCAATTATAAGTGGTGGCGCAGTCGTAGACATCCTATTAGATTCAAATGGTACTGGTGGCATTAGACACGGACATGATTTCACTAAAGCTACTATAACATTCGGTGCTGGTTCTGCTACGGCACGTGCTGTACTTTCTCCTAATAAGGGTTTTGGTGCAAACGCTTTAAATGACCTTAGAGCAAAGGCTGTTATGTTCAATACAAAACCAGCTGGCAATGAAACAAACACATTTATAACTGATAATGATTTCCGTCAAGTAGCTTTAATTAAAAATCCATTAGTCCCTACAACTGATTCCGACTTTACAGCGGCATCTGGATTTGCTCTTAAAAGTTTATTAGTAGCATCACAGACGACAGCATTCACTCCTGATAATACTATCTTAGGTGGGTCTTCTGGTGCTAAAGCATACGTTGATACATATAGCACATCGACTAAGATAATACGTTACCATCAGACAGAGGACACAGGCTTTACTGCATTTACAACTGCCGAAGCCTTGACTGAGACAGATGGTAATGGTGCTGGAACACTAGATAGTGCAAGTACATGGACAACTCCAAACATTAACATAAATTCAGGTGAAGTGTTGTATGTTGAAAATAGAGCCGCTATTACTAGAGCCACAGACCAAACCGAAGATATTAAAATCGTAATTCAATTGTAAGAAGAGAAAATAATGGTAAGCAACGTTACAAGCACCAGCTTTAGTCAGACATACAGAGATGATTTCGCAGACAGCGATAATTATCACAGAATACTTTTTAATTCGGGTTCAGCACTTCAAGCAAGAGAGTTAACCCAACTTCAAACGATTATTCAAAGAGAAGCAGAGCAACATGCTCGTTTTGTATTTAAAGAAGGTGCGCCTGTCCATTCGGGTGGTATTCAATTAGATACAAGATTTGAATTTGGTAAACTAGATACTACTACATATGCTTTACCTACAACGTTCTCTGCTTTAATCGGTGAAATTTTTACTGGACAAACATCTACTATTAAAGTTCGCATTGTTGAAATCAAAGCAGCGGCTGATGGTGACCCTGCAACAATCTTTGTTGAGTATGTAAATAACAATTCAATTTCTGGTACTACCACACCTGTTCGTTTAACACCAGGTGAAGTTATCAATGGCGATGTCAGTGGAACAAACTTACAAGTACAATCTACTAATACTACTGCAAATCCAGCTGTTGGGCGTGGTACAAGGCTCTCGGTAAAAGAATCAGTATTCTTCGTAAGCGGTCACTTCGTTCAGTCTAATGCGCAAAGCATTGTTATTTCTAAGTATTCAAGTACACCTACGGCTGTAGTTGGTTTTACTGTTTCAGAACAAGTTGTTAAAGCGGCTGATGATACTGCACTTTACGACAATTCAACAGACACACCAAACTTGACTGCTCCTGGTGCAGACAGATATAAGATTACATTAGCACTGGCATTACAAGCTAATGTTTCTGCTGGTACTACATTCATTCCATCCTTTGATATTGTCAATGGATTAATGGCGGCTGTTAAGTCTGCTGGTGATAGGAGCTTGAGTGTCGTAGGCGACATCTTGGCTCAAAGGACATTCGAAGAGTCTGGTAACTATACAGTTAAGCCATTCATAATAAAAACCCAAGCCAACGATTCTGATGCAACTAAACTTGATATAACAATCAATGCTGGTATTGCTTATGTAAAAGGTAAAAGGTTCGAATCTTATAACCCAATACGAATTCCTATTGACAAGCCAAGAACAACTACTACAGTAAACAATGATGTTGTTGCCTCAGAGTATGGTAATTACATTTTATCTTTGACTAAGTTAGGCTTGCCAAACATTACAACTATGGCTAATGTCAATTTAAGATCGGCTGTTACTCATGGTGGTGCAACTATTGGTACGGCTAGAATAAGGTCTATTGAGAAATTTGGTTTGTATTATAGAATATACATCTTTGATGTTGTAATGGCTTCGGCTAAACAGTTTAGTGCTGTTAGAAGTATAGGTCTTAGCACTACTAACTATGCTGATCTTGTTCTTGAAAATAGTGTTGCTGTAATAAAAGACACTTCTAATAATAACTTATTGTTCCCTTTATCAGGTATCAGACCTTCTGCCATAACTGACATATCATTGACGACACAAAGACGTTTCACTGGTACTGCAGCGGCTAACGCTACATTGGCTCTTTCATTGTCTGCAACAGGCGAGACTTTTGCCAACTCTACAAATTGGTTACTATCAACAGATTCTTCTGGTGTAGAAAGTGCGATTACTGTGACTGCTGGTGGTAACGGAACTACAGGTGTTACATTAGGAACGCTTCAAAAATCTTCTGCTGTTTCATTGTTAGCCTATGTCAACAAAGGTGCTGCCACAGTAAAAACTAAAGCATTAACAAATAGAACGGCTACTATTTCTCCTGAAAGTGACGACACAGTTCAGCTAGAGCGTGGTGACATATTTAGAATTAATGAAGTACGAGATGCTACATCTGCTGGTAATGTCATTACAGACTATTATGTACTTGACAATGGACAAAGAGATAACTTCTATTCGGAAGGCATTCTAACATTACGTGCTGGCTTTTCTGCTCCAAGCGGTGATGTTTATGTTAACTTTGATCACTTTGCACACGGAGCTGGCGGAGACTTCTTTGCTGTAAATTCTTACACTGGTCAAGTTGAATATGAAGACATTCCATCATACAGACAAAAGAATGGTGAGACTGTTTCTTTAAGAGACGTATTAGACTTTAGACCTTTACGTGCTAACACTGCATCTGACTTTACTTCAACTGGTGCGGTAACTGTAGAAATTCCAGCTAACACTGATCTTATTACTACAGACATTGCTTACTATCTTGGTCAAGGTTACAGAATTGTATTGAATAAAGCAGGCACATTTGAAGCGGTTGCTGGTGAAAGGTCATTATTTCCTATACACCCATCCGTTCCTGATAATGCAATGGAACTTGCTAGACTATCTATAAATCCTTACACATTGAATGATAGCGATGTATCTATGACGTATGTTGATAACAGACGTTACACTATGAGAGATATATCTGATCTTGAAACACGTATGGACAAGATTGAAGAAATTACTACATTAAACATGCTTGAGCTAGAAACTGCTACTTTAGAAGTTCTTGACTCGGCTGGTGTTAATCGTCTAAAAGTTGGCCTAACTGCCGACAACTTTACAGACCACTCACAAAGTTTAAGAACTGCATTAGATTATCGTGCATCTACTGATGTATTCAATAGAGAATTAAGACCATCATTTGTTGCAAACAGTTCTGAACTTGTTTATGACTCTGATGCTTCTGATCGTGTGTCCTTAATAGGCGATACAGTATACCCTCTTTATGAAGAAGTTGTATATGCTTCAAATACTCAGGCATCCAGTGCAACATCAGTAAACGCATTTAACTTAGGTGTGACTATTGGGCATATTAAAATGTCACCATCTACTGATACATGGTTCGACACCTCTCGTTTACCTGCTAAGATTGTTGACGGCGGAACAAAGCTAGACCCAGCAAACACTTCCTTGTGGAATGATTGGGGCTTTAACTGGTCAGGTGTACAAGCAGATTCATTAAAAGCCGGTTACTCTGAAAGTAAGACTTCAAAGAATGGTCGAACGACTTCTACTGTAACAAGTACAATTGTCAAGAGTGAAACAGTCGTGACATCAATGGCAGACGAAATACTTTATGAAACATCTATTCAATACCAAAGAGAACGATTTATATTCTTTAAAGCGCAAGGCTTGAGACCTAATACTCGTTACTTCCCATTCTATGACGAAACTGATATTTCTGCTTTTGTTCAAACAGGTTCAGGAAAGTTCCAATACTTTGCGGCACAAGCGACTAATTCTAATTATCTTGATCCTGGTGATAAGTACATCAATGAAACAGAATTCCCACCTACTTTAGGCGGTAAGACTGCATCCATATTATCAGATGCTAATGGTGCAATTGAAGGTATTATCTTTGTGCCAAATAAGAATGCAACTAAATTCTTAACAGGAACAAGACAATTTACGCTTATAGATATTAGTGAGCTAAATAGAGTTAACGCAACATCATACGCATCGTCTGACTTTGTTTCAACTGGTACTATGCAACATTATCAAGAAGATATTAAACACACTAGAAGGCACGCTATTCAAACAACAGTTCAAACTACACAAGATCCTAGTTACAACAACACTAGTTCTGGCGATAACGACCATCGTGATTTTGCTGGAAATGGGGCCAGTTATGATAAGGGTGAGATAGTCGGTACAGATAAGTATAATGACAAAGTTAATGCTCAAACACAGAGCAAAAAAGGGGCGCAAGCCTACCTATAATAAAGAACAGGTCGGATTAATAAACTAAAAAAATATGGTAAAAACACTTAAAGGACTAATAAATGTCATCTACTTCTGAATTAATCCAACCGATTGCCCAAACGTTTAGGGTCAATCAGGTTTCAGGAATATACATAACTAAAATAGGTATCTATTTTGCAACTAAAGCGGCAGATGCAGACTATCCTGTTCAACTTAGTATAAGACCTACTGTTAATGGTGTTCCTGATTCTAGTAAGATAATCGAAAACAGTGTCTCTTTTAAAGCGGCAAGTGACATAACTGTGTCTGCTACAGCGGCTACAGAAACAACTTTCACTTTTGAAGAACCAGTATACCTTGAAGGTGGCAAAGACTTTGCTATTTGCATACAATCAAATGCTCTTGGTAATGCATATCAAGTGTGGACTGCTAAGTTAGGTGACTTCAAACTAGGTTCAACAACAGAAAGACTTCAAACAGATCCATACGCAGGCATATTCTTTAAGTCTGCTAATGGTAGAGTATTTGAAGCGGATCAGACTCGTGATTTAACTTTTAAAGTATATAGAGCCAACTTCACAGGCACTAACGCATTAGTAAGATTTAATGCGGCTCCGCCACCTGTAAAATCATTAACAAGTAATCCGTTTCTATTTGCGGCAAGTGATGCAACTGTTACTGTTGCACATCCTAACCACGGCTTTCAAGTAAATGACGTCGTACATATATCTTCTGACTCAAGTGGGTTAGATTCTGCTACTAGCATCAATGGTGTTTTAGGTGCAAGTATCTTAGGATCAAGAGCTGTTACTCACATTGATGGTACTGGCTATAAATTTGAAATGGACAGTTCGGCAGACTCAGCTATATTCGGTGGTGGTAATAGCATCCTTGCTACACAACAATATATCATAGATAGCTTTAAGCCTAATATTGAAATACTTCAACCAAATGGCACAAATCATCGCATGGTAGCTGGTCTAACAACTTCTAAATCTTTTGGTGGTGGTGAAACTGCTTATGGGACTTTACCTAAACACGCAACAGCAAACAAAATGGATACGTTCTTAAATTCTCCAGCTGTTATTGCGACTGCTGTTAGAGACACAGCCCTTACTAGGTCTTCTTATACTATTGATTTGGAGTTAGTGACAACAAGTTCATATGCGGCTCCTTCTGTAGACTTACAAAGAGCTTCTGTTATATCAGTCCACAACATTATTGATAATCCAGATTCAGCGGCAACAACTGGATTTAACGTCCCATTAAGCTATGTAGCTGAGACAGTTGCAAACTTTGGATCTACCTTGGCTAAACACATATCAATACCTGTTTTATTAGCTGAACCTGCAACTGGTATTAAAGTCCTTGTTGATGTCAATAGACCTCAGGGTACAGACTTTGATCTTTTCTATAAAGTGTTAGATGCTGGTGGTGACGTAAGCATTGAAGACACTGCTTGGATAGAGGCATCAAAAGTAGAACCTGATTCAAATCATAATACGCTTCCTATTGATACAAATTATAACGTATTCAGAGAGTATAAATATGTCATAGGTGGAACATATCAAGGAGACCTTGCACCATTTACTACTTACCAAATTAAAATAGTAATGCGTTCAACATCGTCAACAGACGTACCTAGATTTAAAGCGTTAAGAACTATTGCATTAGGCACATAATGGATTTAGTGAAGGTAGAAGGTCATAGCGGATTAGCAAGAGATAAAAATACAGGTGCTATAATTAATATAAATAGCACTGAGATCAATCGCATTAAGAACCTCAGGGTAAACCAAAGAGAGACTAAGGCGGCTGAAAGGGAAGAAATTAACCAGCTTAAAAGTGATGTAAAAGATATTAAAATGATGTTAAGCCAGATTATAGAGAAGTTATGACATGTCATTAATCAACGTTGATCTTTCAACTACAATTGCTAGTTGGAGAGATAAAACAAATCAACTTGGAATATTGCAAGGTGATCTTACATCTTTGACGGACTCTGCAACATCACTTGTTGTTGCTGTTAATAAAGTCCACTCAGATGTTGATAGTGATGTATTATCATTAAGGACTAATTTTTATGGTGATAGTGGTGGAGTTCTTTCATTGGCATCTTTGACTACTACAAACAAAACATCGCTGGTAAGCTCTGTAAATGAGTTGAATAGACGATTACCAAATGTGTATAACGCAGCTGGTACTTTACTGAACACATAAGGAATAAAAGATGAGTGTCCCAATTAAATTAAGTGATACCAATGGTAACTTGAAAGAGATGACCACGACTGAGGAAGCATATCTTTCGTATCAAGCTGGATTACATCTTGCCGCACAAGCTCAAACTGCTGTAGCCGCTTTAACAACATCTAATTCAAGTTCTACTAATATAGGAACGTACTCAAACACATTCTTCAACCAAGCAATTGGCACACATCCAGGTTCTGGTATCAGTACAGGTACAACTAATACAGTTCTATTTCAAAAGTCTGGTTCTGTAGCAACTAATGGTGGCGATTTTCACAGACCTATAACGTGGGATGATGATAACACCGCAACAGATGAATTCACAGATGCAAATATGAATACGCTTTTAGCTCGTTTGTCTGCTGTGGTATTCGCAGGCAATTATCCAGGCACTTACAAGTTAGCCTCGTCTACTCCTGGTTCAGATTACGACGAACATTTGGCAGACGTCTTTACTGACACACAAGCATCAAATGGTAGCACAATCACACATAGTATTTGGCAACGTCAAACAATGACGGCTCCTACAGCAGTTCGTCCTGTCAAGATAAAAAATGACGATTCAAGCTTCGATGGTCTACAAGAAATGGACGATGCAGAAATTAAACATACATTCGGTACTTGGTTACGAAAGTACACAATGGCGGCGGCAAATAATGTTGGTGCATATCAATTAAGATCATCTGCTAATGGTGTACCATCTGCAACTGGAACTTGGCAAGCACAAGGTACAGCAACAGATACAAAGAAAACAACTTCAGATGTAACCTACTCAGCAGATTATTCTGGGACTTATGCTGGTACCTACTCAGCAGATTATTCTGGTACTTACTCAGCTACTTACTCAGCAGATTATTCTGGTACTTATGCTGGTACTTACTCAGCAGGTTATGTAAATCCAAATGGTGCAAACTTTCAAAGAGTGCGTACAGTTATTTATTATGAAGGCGGTGGTCAACAATTCCAGTATGTGGCAAACTTCTTAGGTGCGGCAACGTTTACTGGTAACTATGTTGGTAACTACACTGGTGCTTATACTGGTAACTATGTTGGCAACTACACTGGTGCTTATACTGGTAACTACGTTGGCAACTACACTGGTGCTTATACTGGTAACTATGCAGGCGAAACTATTGGTTCTGGCGTTGGTACAATTGAAACATATACTTTGTATGTACGTAAAGCTTAAATGTGTTATAATAACTGATATATATAATTAAAAGTAATGGAGAATACTATGAATAATCGCACTTGGGATAAAAAGTCCTTTTGGGAAAGTTATGATCAAAATAGAATAACAACAATTTTAACGATTGTCGATGAGAATGAAAATTCTACTACTCAACAACTTACTGTAAATAAATTTGATGTTGATGGAAATGAAAATCCAGACTTTAAAGAAGTTCTTGATGCTATAACTTTTGAAGCAATCACTGCCAACACTAACGAACGTAACGAAAAGAAATTAGTTGAACGCACTGAAGCAGAACAAGCAAGATTAGAAAGAGCAAGAGCAAAAGACCTTCAACAACTATTTGAAGCTAAGATTTCTGCTTTCGAGATAGACGCTATTAAAAATTCTACTAATAGAGTTTTAAAATCTAAATTAAGAAAAGCTCAAAACGTCGTTGAAGTTAATGTATATTGTATGATGATTGTGATGGAAGTATTAAATAATGAAAACGGAACCGACTAAAGGGTTTTTACTTGTAGCATCTACTAAACCTAGGTTTTTTGATTTAGCTATAAACGCAATAAATTCTATTAGAGATAACTATCCAGACGCTAAAGTTTGTCTTGTTACAGAGGAAGCTTTCTGTGATGGGCGCGAATCTATTGCGGACCACTTAATATATTGCGGTGACCATGTAAGAGAAAAGCTATGGGCTTTAGATAAGACTCCTTTTGATATTACAATGTATGTTGACGCTGACGTAGAAATCATACATGAAGATATTGAGTTTGCATTTGATCAACTTAAAGGAAACGACATAGCCTTTGTTGATTTGCCTGTGGACAAAGATTCTTTGTTTGCAATTCGTAAGTGGCGTGGTGGAGAAATGAAACTTTGTGGTGGCATAGTTCTTTATGATATTAGAAAACCTATAGTTCAAAGTTTTATGAAAATGTGGAACGAATATTACCGCAATCAATTTGCTGGAAATTGGTGGCCTGCATATAAAGATGGTAAACAAGATTTTGATTTGCATCCAGAAGTATTACGTCAATTCGATCAATTCACTTTATGGTTTTTAACAGAGGAACACCCTTATTATAAAGATCTTAAAGTAGGTTCCTTTGAAGATGGTGAGAGATGGAATTGGTATATGACGTATGAAATTAAAGGGTTTACAAAGCCAGAGAAAGGTGTTATAATCCAACACTACAGCGGTTTAATAGAAAAATATGATCGGTATTGAAGAATGACAAAGACTATGACAAGTGTTAACATTGTTAATAACGAAGTTCTTGATACACTCAATGAGTTTAAAGACCTTTGGTATAACGATTTAGAATCTTTTAAAAAACATGCTTATCTTATAAATGCAAACAACGAAAAAAACAAACGTGAAGAAAATATAAGTGACGCATACAAAAAGAAAATCATGGCTGATTATAAAGACCACGATGGTTATCCTGAATGTCTTTATGGGTATACATTTAAGCAAGTAAAAACATCTGATTATTGGGATAGAACTCCAAGGACAGACGATGATAAAATCAAAGAGAAATACTTTAATGACAACTACATAAGGCTTAATAAAAAGTTGTCTTCTATTTTAAGCACTAGATCTAATGCTTTGGCGGCTGTGTACCCTCCTGGTGGCTACATTGGTTGGCATAATAATGCAAACGCACCAAGTTACAATATAGTTTTAACTTGGTCTGAAACTGGTGATGGGTATTGGAAACATGTAGATCCTAAAACTGGTGAAGAAGTTTTAGTAAAAGATAAAGTGGGTTGGCAAGCTAAAGCCTTTTACTTTGGATCATATGAAGATGGTCCTGAAAACTTGGTGTATCATATGGCTTCTACTGATTGTTGGAGATTTACAGTGTCTTATGTATTTGATCAAACAAGTAAAGGCTTTTGGGAAGACGTACTAGAAGAAATAGGCATTGAATGATTGATATATGCGTAACACATTTCGGTGAAAAGTATAGCTCAAAATATATTGACAATTTACAAAATGGCATAGCTAGGAATTATTCTGGCGATTTTAACTTTATTGTAAAGACTGATTGCCCTAATGGTCATTGGGATAAAATATCTTTTTTTAAACGCCAAGATCCTTGCATTGTTATGGACATAGATATTATTGTTAATGGAAGCCTAGATGAACTATTCAACTATGACATTGTAGAAAATCATATTGGAGCGTTTCCAAGATGGTGGAAAAACAGTGGTTGTAAATATAATGGTGGGTTTTATAAAATTAATCCTGGTTATAATCAACTTGCCGTTTACGACAAATTTTATTCTAATCCTGATTTCTGGATTAATCACTATGGAAAATTAATTGGTATTATGGGAATGGGCGAACAAAACTTTGTTACTGATTCTAATTACTTTATAGAGGAACTCCCAGGCCAATGGTTAGGTGTTCATACAGAAGGTTCGTCCAGAAACAACAAGGATATAATAAATAAATACTACGATTACTATAACAAGCCTTTGATAACTCAAGAGAAGTTTGGCGATCAAATCAAGCTAGTACATTTCATATATGACGACAATATGATTGAGGACAAAGCAGAATGGGTACAAAAGATTTGGAACACAACGTAGTATGTGTTAAATGGGGTGACAAGTTCACTGCTGAACATGTAAATAGACTCTATAGAATGGCAGAGAGAAACATCACTTTGCCATTTAACTTTTATTGTTATACAGAAGATTCTGAGGGTGTTGACGAAAGAATAAGCATTGTTTCATTAGACACGCGACTCGATTTAAAAGCTTGGTGGTGGAAACTTACCATGTTTAAACAAAATGATTATGATGGTGTCAATCTTTATTTAGATTTAGATGTAGTGATACAAAATAATATCGATCATCTATTTGATGAAGCGTCACATAATAAACTAACTCTAATAGATCAAGTTTTTGAGGAAAGTTTAAATGATTATTCTAATGATTATTTTCAGGAGTTTTCGAAACATACCAAACCTTATTACAATTCTTCAATTATGGTTTGGTACAACAATGAGAATCAAGACTTATATAATAAGTTTGTAAAATCAATAAAACTTTATACTAATCTATATCATGGCATTGATAGATTTTTTAGCTATGAAATTCCTAGTGCTAATTTTTGTAGTTTAAGTGAAGATGATTGGTATTTTAGATGTAAACTTACACCTCACATTGATCCAGATAAATCTTACTTTATTAGATTAGACACAGAGTCTACATTAGCAGCTGGTGGAGCTGTGATCGGTAAAGTATTAGTTTTTTATGATGAAAGTAAAGCTATTTGTGTATTTAATTCTTGCCACGAATCTATTTTTTATTCTGGTATGGGGAAATATTTGTTATAAATAATGTAAAGAACACAAGTAAAGGTACCATTCATGGCACAATACGAAGAAATTGAAATAGATCAAGGTACTGACGTAGCTATTGAAGTACACTTAGTAAACTCAATAGATGATACTGCTAAGAATTTAACTAATTTTTCTGCTAAAGCAAAATTAAAAAGATCAATAAATTCTGATAGTGCAGATAGCCACGATTTCTTAGCCGTGATTACAAGCCCTGCGACATCAGGCATTGTAAATCTTTCTTTGACTAATGCTCAAACTGAAATACTTAAACCTGGTCGATACCTTTACGATGCTGAAATACAGTATCTTGATAGCTCTTCTACGTTAATTGTTGAAAGAGTGTTAGAAGGAAGAATTAACGTAAACGCATCGATTACAAGGTAATACAAAGCTATGGTTGATAGAACTGTCATAATCGCTGGGTTGAATGAAACTCAAGTAAAAAAAGTGGTTGTTGGCGCACCAATACGTAGCATTGTTCAATCTGGTGGATCATTTGCAAGTTTATCTGACGTAGATGTTTCGGGTGCATCACACGGCAACCTTCTTGCGTATGATTCGTCTGTTGGCAAATGGGAAGCCTCGGATGCTTTACCTCCTGTTAATGTTACTGCTGGAACTTATGGTTCAGCCACAAAAATACCACAAATAAAAATACTTTCGGATGGTAGACTTGACTCTGCTGGAGAAATAAGTGTTGCTACTAACATTGCTTTGGCTGGCGACTCTGGAACTGATTCTGTATCAATCCTAGCTGACACTTTAACTTTTTCGGGTGGTAATGGTTTAAGAACAGTAGTAACTAATAACAACGTTGCTATTAATATTGACGACACTTTGTCTTTGGCAAATCTCACAATTACAGGTGGGCTTACAGTTACAGGCACACAGACTGTTATTAATTCAGAGACTTTGAACCTTGCAGACCATCACATCAAGCTTAACTCTAATGACTCAGCTGGAAGCCCAAACGCTTCTATTGATATTGGTTATGCGGCTGGACGCAAAGAAGATAGTTCAGGTTTTGCGTTTACTGGTATGTTCAGAGACGCAACAGATAAGACATTTAAGGTGTATGATAACTATACACTAGATCCAACAGGATCGACTGCAATTAATATAGCACACTCGTCATTTTCACTTGCGCCATTTAAAGCGAGTACACTTGCTGGTTCATATTTAGGTTTCGATTCTGATGTAGGAGCAAAGATAACTACTGCTGATGCATCTATCGGTTTTAACTTGGATTCATCAAGCGGTAAGTTTAAAATCAATGTATTTAACGCCTCATACACGCAAAGAGGTTTAGCTTTCTTTGATAATACTCAATTCACTGTAGTTAATGGTGGTGTAACTTTGAATATTGTTGACGGCGGCGAGTATTAATCGTTATAAATAGAACTAATATTATATAGTTTTACTAAAAAGAAAAGAATAGACATTGTCTAACGTAGAGATTAGATTACTTAAATCAGATTCGGCTGGCAAGATACCTCTTGTTGGCGATTTGGCCTATGGTGAATTGGCTATTAACTATAAAGACGGAAGACTTTTTTATAAAAATGCCGATAATGTAGTTAAATTTTTTACTGATTCTGATGCTATAAAGGCTCAAATAGATTCGGCACAATCAGAAACATTGCTCACATCTGGTGGAACAATGACTGGTCAGATAAACATGAACAGTCTTAGGATTGTTAATTTATCTTCGCCTTCTGATAATAATGATGCGGTAAATAAAATATATGTAGATAACGCAGTCATAACAGGCGTTGGAGCAGTTAACTTTCCAGAAGGTAATTATGGAACAGTAGACTCAACAGGTCAAATTGATGCGTTTGGAATTTCAACAGGCGGAACATTTGAATGTATGAATCCTGTAGGTTCGTTAGCAACAATAGATCTTGGCGTAGATTCAAGTGTATAGAAATAAGGAATTAAATAAATGCCTACAGTAGTCCAGTTTAGACGAGGCACAACAGCTCAGAATAATAACTTTACTGGGGCTGCTGGTGAAATCTCATATGATAATCAATTAAATAGTATTAGAGTACATAATGGTTCGACCGCTGGTGGATTTGAATCTGTTACAACGTCGGGTGCACAAACACTAACTAATAAAACACTTGATAGTGCAACTATTTCTGGTGCATTATTTGCCTCTGATTCAGATGCGATTGATATTGGCACAGATGATATAAGATTTAGAGGTGCTTACATTGGCACTCTTTATACTAAGAATGGTATAGTTAAAGCACAACCAGTTGGTGTATCAGTAACAAGCGGATCAGCTACAATCGTTGCATCATATGTAACAGGTGGTGCATCCACTGCAATAGAATTTAATATTTCAGCATACAATGGCAGTTCTACAGAGACACAAATCTCTAAAATATTGACTGCATTTGACGGAACAAATATAGCAAGTACAGAATATGGTATAGTACATACTGGTGATAGTGATCTAGGATCTTTAGCTGTAACAAATAACTCAGGCACAATTGAAGTTAAATTTACACGTAATCCTGCAAATACAATATTAGTTAAAGCCCACCAAACAATTATCACATAACCATCGGGGACAATGAACCATGGCAGACAAGAATTTTATAGTTAAGAATGGCATTACAGTCAAAGGACCTTCAACGTTTGATAGTTCAGTAAACGTAAGTGGCATTATAACTCAGGCAAACCTTCCAGTTGCTACGCAAGCATACGTTGCTACACAAATAGCATCAAAGGATAATACAGATGAGATTACTGAAGGCAGTAGCAATTTGTATCATACAACATCAAGAGTTGACTCTGCCTTTGATGTACGAATAGCTACAAAAAGCACTACCAACTTAGGCGAAGGTAATAATCTATACTACACTACAGCAAGAGCTGATTCTGATGCAAAGAACGCAATCAGTCTAACAGACGCTGGTGGAGATGGTTCTTTTGCATATGTCCCTGCAACAGGCGTATTAACATATACAGGTCCTAGTGTAGCAGAAGTAAGAGCCAAGCTAGTAGCTTCCACAGGAATTACATACGACTCTGCCGCTGGTAAAATATCAATAACAAACACAGGTGTGACTGCTGGTACTTATGGTTCTGGTTCTTTAGTTCCAAAATTTACAGTAAACGCTCAAGGACTAATAGACTCTGCTGGAGTATTTCCAGTTGCAGGTGTTGCATCATTTGGATACGATAGTAGTAACGGCATCTTAACAATTGGTACAGCAGATGGTGGTACATTTACTGCAACTGCTACACTAGGTCCTTTCACTACAGCTAATCTTACAGAAGGTAGTAACCTTTATTACACGACTGCTCGTGCAGACAGTGACGCTAAGAACGCTATAAGTGGTGGTACTGGTATTACATACAATGATAGCACTGGTGTGATTACTACAACTGATGGTGACATTGTACATGACAGTCTAAGCGGATTTGTTGCAAATGAGCATATCGATCACTCAGGTGTTTCTGTTATTGCGGGCACTGGTTTAACAGGCGGTGGTACTATCGCCGCCAATCGTACACTTAATGTTATTGCTGGTACTGGTTTAACTGCAAATGCAGATAACATCACAACTAATGACGGACAAATCGTACACGACAATCTAAGTGGATTTGTTGCAAACGAACATATTGATCACACCGGCGTAACAATTACTGCTGGTGCAGGTTTGACAGGCGGTGGTACTATTGCAGCTACACGCACATTAAACATTGGTGCTGGTACTGGTGTCACAGTAAATGCCAACGACATTGCTATTGGTCAAGCAGTTGCAACAACAGACGACGTAACATTCGATGTTGTCACTGCCACTTCAATTGCACCAGGCTTCTTAGATTATTCTGGTATTATCCCTGCACATGCAGAAGGTCGAGTATTTTACGACTCAGCATTCGGTGCTTTAGCAGTCTACAACGACGAAGCTGCTATGACTTTACAAGTTGGTCAAGAGCAAGTTACTAGAGTTTATAACGGATCTGGTGCAACAATCCTTGATGGTAAACCAGTCTATTATGTTGGTGTGCAAGGTACTACACCTACAATCGGACTTGCAAACGGATCAAACGCGGATCACTACGAAGTTTCTGGTCTTGCAACCCATGATATTGAGAATGGCACATTTGGGTACGTAACAAACTCAGGTCTAGTAAATAACATCGACACGTCTTCTTTGACTGCCAATGCCGCTGTATTCCTTGGAGCATCAGCTGGTGCATTGTCTAGTACAGAAAATTCATTCCCTAACTTTCCAATTACAGTTGGTCGTGTTTTAACAAGTCATGCAAGCACTGGACAAATTCTGGTCGAGTTAAGCCATGATACGACTCAAACTTTTAGAACTATTGGTGATGCTCACATAGGCACTAATTTGGTTGTTGGTAATAACTTAACAGTTTTAGGTACTCAAGTAAACGCATCCACACAGAATATCAATATTGGTGGCGCATTTAATAATCTTAACCAAGGTGATACAATAGGTGATGCAAACACTGCATTGGTAACAGGTTCAGGTCTTGATGATGCGGTTCTTAAAGGTCACTTTACAGATATTGTCAACAGAGCTTTCTATCTTGCAATTGATAGTGCAGACTCGGCTGGTGACTCATTCAAGTTTTCTTATGACTCTGCATTTTCTACTGTCCTAGGTGAAAATATTAGAATTAACGATAGTGCGCACACATTAGCAAATGGTATTAGTGTAGAATTTGGTGCAGTAACTGGTCACACATTAAATAACGCATGGCTAGGTTCAGCATCTCCTATCAATGTTGATACTGGTATATTTACAAACAGAAACACTGGTAGCTCAGGTATAGGCCACACTCACGTGGGTCTATTCTTTGATGTGAGTGAGACTAAGTGGACATTCTTAAACGCTTACGACTCTGATGTTTCAGGTACTATAAACATGGCTGATAGTTCAGTCACGTTGGGTATTGTTAAAGCTGGTACATTTGAGGGCGCACTTACAGGTGAATTAACTGGTAATGCGGCAACTGCAACCATCTTAGCTACTCCAAGAACAATCGGTGGCGTATCCTTTAATGGATCAGCGAATATAAACCTTGCTGGTGTTAATGCTGCTGGTAATCAAAACACATCTGGCACTGCAGCAATAGGAACTGCAATTACGGCAACTGCTAACAATACAGCCAATGAAACAGTATTTCCTACATTCGTAGATGGTGCAACAGGGACACAGGGTATTGAGACGGATACTGGCTTAACATATAACCCTAGCTCAGGCGTATTAACATCACTTGTGTCAGCAGTAACAGAACAAAGGTTCCTTGACAGTAACGCAAGTAACTATGTAGGATTTGGTCAACCAGTTTCTCCATCCGCTAACGTTATATGGACATTGCCAAATGCAGATGGTTCTGCTGGACAAGCCTTAGTAACAAGTGGTGACAAAACACTATCATGGGCAGCTGCTGGTGCTGTAACAACAGCAGACGAATCAACTAACACAAACTTTACAATTAAGTTTGACGCGGCAACAAGTGGCGCAGTTACGGCGATAAAACATGACACAGGGCTTACTTACAATCCAAGTACAGGTAAAATAACAGCAACTAATTTTACTGGTGAAGTCACTGGTAATGCCGCAACTGCAACTACATTGGCAACTGCAAGAACTATTGGTGGCGTATCGTTTAATGGTGGTGCTAATATAAATCTTGCTGGTGTTAATGCAACTGGTAATCAAAACACATCTGGTTCAGCCGCTACGCTAACAACTGCAAGAACAATTGGCGGTACATCATTTAATGGTAGTGCTAATATTGCAGTGGGTTTAGCGAATACCGCAACTACATTAGCAACTGCAAGGACTATTGGTGGTGTATCATTTAATGGATCAGCGAATATAAACCTTGCTGGTGTTAATGCAACTGGTAATCAAAACACATCTGGTTCAGCCGCCACTTTAACAACTGCAAGGACTATTGGTGGAACATCATTTAATGGTAGTGCTAATATTGCAGTAGATTTATCGGCAACTGCAACTGCATTAGCAACTGCAAGAACTATCGGTGGTACATCTTTCAATGGTACGGCTAATATTGATGTTGCTTTAGCAGCTGTTGCTACTGCTGTTACAGTAGCAGATGAATCAAGTGATACGACTTGTTTTCCATTATTTACAACTGGTGCGACAGGCGAATTGCCGCCAAAGAGTGGTTCTAATCTTACCTTTAATTCTAGCTCAGGTACGTTAACTGTTGTCAACCTTGCCGCATCGGGAACAGTTGATGGTCGTGACGTTGCCGCCGATGGTACTAAACTAGACGGCATTGAATCAAGTGCTACAGCCGATCAGACAGCCGCACAGATACTAACTGCCCTTAGAACAGTTGATGTCAACGGCACAAGTGGTGTTAATGCTGGTACTTTAGACGGACAAGCGGCTTCTCATTATAGAATTAATGTATATAATGCCGCTGGCAACCTATTAAACTAAGCTAAATAGAATGGAGAGGGAATAATATCTCTCTCCTATTACACCAGAAGGATTATTTTTAATGGCTATTGTTACAAGCAGAGTACAATTACAAGACCATGCTCTTCGTAGGCTAGGTGCTCCTGTCATTGAAATTAACGTAGACGAGGATCAAATAGACGATCGTATAGACGACGCTCTACAGTATTATGCAGAGTTTCATTCTGATGCAGTATCAAGAGGTTTTCATGTTCATTTAATGACTGCTACAGACATTACAAACGAATATATAACTTTACCTACCAATATATTGTATGTTATAAAAGCATTACCAATACAAACTGGTGCATCAGTTTCAAGAAACTTTTTTAGTATTAAATATCAATTGATGCTACAAGATGTGGCAAACCAAGGTAGCTTTATAGGTGATCTTGGTTACTTCACACAGATGCAACAATATCTATCTTTACTAGAAAGTCAATTGACTGGCACGCCACAAGTAAATTTCCGTAGACATCAGAATCGTCTAAAGTGGTTTAGTAACATGAATGATAAATCTATTAAAGCTGGTGATTACGTAGTTCTTGAAACAGACAACATAATTAATCCAGAAACTTTCACATCAGTCTATAATGATATGTTTGTAAAAGACTTCACCACACAGTTGATAAAACAACAATGGGGTGCAAACCTAATTAAGTTTGAAGGTATGCAACTTCCAGGCGGCGTTCTTCTTAATGGTAGACAATTGTATGACGATGCTACTGCCGAGATTGCAACACTAAAAGAAACAATGCGACTAGAACACGAATTTCCACCAGATTTCTTTGTAGGATAATATGGCAACCAATGCATACTTCAATGTCGGCGTTAAAAGCGAACAGACATTATATGAAGACATAATAATTGAGTCTCTACAAATGTATGGTCAAGACGTTTTCTATATTCCTCGTGAATTAGTAAACGAAGATCGTATATTTGGTGACGACTCTGTTTCTAAATTTAAAAAATCTCATAAGATTGAAATGTATATTGAGAACCTAGAAGGTTTTGATGGTGAAAGAGACTTGTTTTCAAAATTCGGTGTTGAGATAAGAGACGAAGCAACGTTTATTGTTGCACGACGTCGCTTTGATCAATTAGTCGGTAAGAATGATATTGCTTTCTATAGACCTAGAGAAGGTGATTTAATACATTTGCCTATGTCAAACTCTACTTTTGAAATTCAAAAGGTCGAAGACGAATCGCCTTTTTATCAGCTTAAGAATCTACCAACATTTAAAATGCGTTGTTCTCTATTCGAATACAATGATGAAGATTTTGATACAGGTGTCAAAGCTATTGATGATATTGAAAAGCATAGTGCCTATCAAATGGATCTTACATTACATCAAGATTCATCAAGCGCAACTTTGTTCCAAGTTGGCGAAAACGTTTCACAGACACTTGACAGTGACCTTGGAATATTTATGAGGGGTGAAGTCGTCGCATTTGCACCAGCGGCTAACTTTGCTTCTGATTCTGATAGCGTGTTATCTTTGGCTCACATTGGTTCTACAGATGGTAAGTTCCGTGAATTCCTTGACTCTGGAACAATCACAGGTCTAACATCGGGTGCAAAAGGTGTCGTACAGGCTAGTGGTGTTGTAGAGGATAATAGAATTTCTGACGATGAACAAAATGCTGATTTTAAAACCATAGCTGGTGGCTTCTTAGACTTCTCTGAAAGCAACCCATTTGGTGACGTGGAGACTTAAATAATGTTTGGTACATATTTCTATCATCAAAGAATTCGTAAATCAGTTGCCGTGTTTGGCAGTCTGTTTAATAACTTACATGTGTTACGTAAGAACTCTGCTGGCGCAGTAATAAGTCAAGTTAAAGTACCATTGACATATGCGCCTAAACGTGATTTTATTGAACGTCTTAGATCACAGACTAATGGTGAAGATGCTGAAAGACAATTGGCTATCAAACTTCCTCGCATATCATTCGAGATTGTTAATATTGTTTATGATCCAGTCAGACAATTAAGTAAGGTCAATCAGTTTAACACTACAGGCACTAGTGTTTACGATAGAAACAAAGTTAAAACACCAGTACCTTATAATATAAACTTTCAATTAAACATCTATGCAAAGTCTCAAGATGATGCGTTACAAATAGTTGAACAGATTGTTCCTTACTTTGCTCCACAATATACTTTAACAATAAAGCCTATTGCAGGTGAAGATATATTAGAAGACAGCCCTATTTCTTTGCAGAGTGTTTCATTCACAGACGACTATGAAGGTGCTTTAGAGCAAAGACGTAGTATTCTTTACACTTTAGACTTTGAAATGAAAATTAATTTCTATGGTCCTGTTACAACTGGTAAGATTATACGTCAAGCAGACATGAAATTACACACTATAAATAGTGGTATAAAAGACTCTGATGAGTTAGTTTCAACAATCAGAGTGATACCTAACCCAGCATCCGCAAGTCCAGATAGTGATTATGGATTTACGACAACATTCTATGGAGCTTTAGATAGCGCATGATTGATTCATCTGATAATGTAGATAATGATTTTGAGTATGCAAGACAAACTTACCACGACATCCTAGTAAAAGGTTCAGCAGCCTTAGAAGATATGATCGAAGTTGCAAGATCAACAGAACACCCTCGCGCATTTGAAGTGCTTTCTGGCCTAATGAAAACAATGGCAGATGTCAATGGTAATCTATTAGATTTACACAAAAAGAAAAAAGATATTAAGAAGGAAGACCCTTCTGATATTCCAGCTGGTGGCATCACTAATAATTTATTAGTTGGGTCTACTGTAGAGATACAAAAAATGCTATCAGACTTACAGAAAAAAGAGGGTGACGTCATAGACGTACTACCAGACAAGGATTAATAATGGCTATTGTGATGGATACGAGTAAAAGTTATAATGGTAATAGACAAGTTAAAGCCGATAACGTTGTACAAGAATGGTCTGAATGGCAAGTCAAAGAGTATGCTAAGTGCATGCACGATGCTTCTTACTTTGCAAGAACATACTGTAAGGTTATCAGCTTAGATAGAGGGCTTGTTCCATTTGATTTGTATCCTTATCAAGAGCAAATGTTTAGTCACTTTCAAAATAATAGATTTTCTATTGTGCTTGCCTGTAGACAGTCTGGAAAATCAATAAGTTCTGTTGCTTACTTATTGTGGTATGCAATATTCCATGCCGAGAAAACTGTTGCTGTTTTAGCAAACAAGGGTGCTACTGCGCGTGAAATGTTGGCAAGAGTTACTTTGATGCTAGAGAACTTACCTTTCTTTTTACAACCAGGCACAAAGGCTTTAAATAAAGGTTCTTTAGAATTTTCTAATCTAAGCAGAATTATTGCAGCCGCAACTAGTGGTAGCTCAATTCGTGGTATGTCTGTTAACCTATTGTACTTAGACGAGTTTGCATTTGTTGAACGTGCGGCAGAATTTTACACGTCTACATATCCAGTTGTTTCATCTGGTAAGGACACAAAGATTATTATCACTTCTACTGCTAATGGTATAGGTAACATGTTCCATAAAATTTGGGAAGGTGCTATGCAAAACACAAGTGAATTTGTGCCATTCAGAGTTGATTGGTGGGACGTTCCTGGTCGTGATGAAAAATGGAAAGACAAGACTATTGGTAATACAAGCCAATTACAATTTGATCAAGAATTTGGTAACACTTTCTTTGGCACAGGCGCAACTTTAATTTCAGCAGAACATTTATTACGACAAAAAGCCAAACCTCATGTACAAGTGTTAGAAGGCGGTAGTTTTTTAATGTATGAAAATCCTGATCCCAAACATAGCTACATAATGTTAGTTGATGTTGCGAGAGGTAGAGGATTGGACTATAGCACGTTTAACTTGATCGATATTAGCCAAAGACCTTTTAAGCAGGTTGCTGTGTATCGCTGTAATACTATCTCACCAATCCTCTACCCTACAATTATTTATAAGTATGCAAATCTCTACAATGAGGCTTATACTATTATTGAAGCTAATGATCAAGGATCGCTGGTTTGTAACGGCCTATATAATGATTTAGAGTACGAAAACCTTCACATGGATTCTCTTATAAGAGCTGATCGTATTGGTGTAGAGATGACTAGGAAAACAAAACGTATTGGGTGTTCTGCCATTAAAGACATTATTGAACATGGCAAGTTAGATATTGTAGACCCTCAGACTATATTAGAGATGTCCACGTTTGTAGCCAAAGGTGCATCATACGAAGCATCAGAAGGAAACCATGACGACTTAATGATGAACCTAGTGTTGTTTGGATATTTTGCCGTGGGTAATAACTTTGAAGAACTGACTGATGTTAATCTAAAGGAAATGATGTTTGAACAACGTATGAAAGAGATTGAAAACGATTTAGTGCCATTCGGGTTTATAAACGATGGTCAAGACGACGAAAGTAATATACTAGAAGAAGATATGGGTGTATGGACAGTCGATAAAAACGTTAAGGTAAATATGGGATTTTAAATTATGGACTTACCTGATTCTGGAATGGTCGGTGTTGGTATTTCTGGTGGATTAGATTCATTGGTTTTATTATTTTATATATGTGATATAATATCTCCAAATGTGTCTATCCTTCCTATGCAATCAATTGGTAGTAGAGTTACAAACACTGCATCTATTACCAAAGGTATTTTATCTGATGCAAGAATTAAACATCCAAATCTTAATATAAAAGAAATTGAAGTATTTCATTGGGAAGAGGATGGTATTAATGAACAACATGAAATTCATGGTATTTTTGATAAGAAAATGTATGAAAAGTACAAGGATTTAAAAATAATTATAACTGGCCTTACTGCACTACCTTCATGGAACATTGTTAATACTTGGGGTAGTATGTACAAAGATGAAAGAAGAGTCAATAAGACTAATACTATCTATCAAGTACATCATGCAACTGGTGCAAAAACCTATAGACCTTTTGCTCATATGGACAAACGAGACATAGCTCTTTTGTTTAAGCAATTAGATTTACCTGAAAGGTATATTAAAGAGAGTTGGTCTTGTACGTATTATGCTGAGAGAACTAATAATTACACAGAACCATGTAAAATATGCTATCATTGTCAGGAGAAGAAATGGGCATTTGGACAATATTAAAATGTTATAAATACACATAATGATAAAGAACTCGTATTATGATAACTTATTAATTAATATCTGAAAAGGATCTATACATGGCAATATTCAGTCCATCAGAATCCCCAGCAATTGTAGTCAAAGAAGTTGATTTAACTGGCGTAGTGCCAAATGTACAATCGACAACAGGCGCATTTGTAGGTGATTTTAGATGGGGACCAGTTAGAAAAGCTACTCTGATAGACACAGAGGCTAATCTTGCGGCGACATTCGCTTCCCCATCATCTACTAAGGCTGTAGACTTTCTGTCTGCCGCATACTATTTAAAATATTCAAGTTCTCTACAAGTGGTACGAGAAGCTACAGCGCATGCATACAATGCAAACTCCGCAGGGCTAACGTTACTTGTGAGAGAAGAAGAGCACTTTGACTCGTTATCAAGTACGTTTGGTTCTGACTCTGGTGACACAAATGCTGGTGGTTGGATTGCAAGATATCCAGGCGCACTAGGTAACTCTTTAAGAGTTTCTTTATGTCCAGCAGGCTCAGATTCTTCAGGCACATACTTTTCAGTATGGGGTCAAAGAGCGGCTTTCGATTCACCACCAGTAACATCTGCCTATGGATTAGCAAGAAGTGCTGTAAATGACGAAGTACACGTTGCAGTTATAGACGAGGATGGTCTGTTTACAGGAACTCCTGGTACTATATTAGAGCGTTACGCATTTGTCTCTGTTGCATCTGATGCAAAATCTTCAGACGGATCATCTAATTATGTTAAAGACGTAATTAATAGTGCATCTAAATATGTTTACCTTGCAACTTTTGAAGGTACATTAGCTGCACTAACTAATGCTGGCACAGCCGCTCAAGGTACAACGTATCAAGCATCTGCATCTGCTCCAATAACATCTAGTTTAACTGCTGGTGCTGATTCAGCCGCACTTACTGCAAGTAAGTATGGCACAGGTATGGCATTGTTTAGTGACGTTGACACAATTACTGTTGACTTCTTAATCGCTCCTGGTATGTCAGCACAAGGTGATATGACAACTGTTGTTAATAACATGATTGTAATTGCTGGAACTACACGTAAAGATTGTGTCGTAGTAGCATCACCTAACAGAGCTGCAGTTGTGAATGCATCAACACCAGTTGCTACTTCAATTGTAACAACAGACACGTTTACAAGGTCGTCTTACTTGGTTGTTTCAAACAACTATCTTAAAGTATATGACAAGTACAATGACCAATATATCCAAATTCCAGACGCATCTTCGGTTGCAGGTATTATGGCGGCTTCTGATCTTCAAGCGGCACCTTGGTTTTCACCAGCTGGTCAAAGACGTGGTTCAGTTTTAGGTATAACTGCCTTAACATATTCTCCGACTAAAGCAGAACGAGACACACTATATAAAGCTGGTATTAATCCAGTTGCAAATATTCCTGGTCAAGGCGTATTGTTATTTGGTGATAAAACATTCTTAGCCAGACCATCAGCTTTCGATCGTATCAACGTTCGTCGCTTGTTCCTGACTATGGAAAGAGCAATTGCAATTGCTGCAAGAAATGTTATGTTTGAATTCAATGACGAATTTACACGTGCAGAATTTGTAAACATCGTAGAACCTTTCTTGAGAGAAATCCAAGGTCGTCGCGGTATTACAGATTTCCGTGTTGTTTGTGACGAATCAAATAACTCCGCAGCCGTTATAGATAGAAATGAATTCATAGCAAATATCTTCATCAAGCCTGCACGTTCAATCAACTACGTTACACTAAATTTCGTAGCTGTTAGAACTGGTGTAGACTTCGAAGAAGTTGTTGGCTCGGTCTAAGGGAGATATTAGAAAATGGCAATATTAGGCGTTGATGACTTTAAGTCAAAACTAAGAGGTGGCGGAGCTAGACCAAATCTATTCAAAGCAACCATAAACTTTCCTGCTTATGCACAAGGTGATGTAGAAATTACTTCATTCCTTTGTTCAGCGGCACAGCTTCCTGGGTCTATACTTGGTACTATCATAGTACCATTTCGTGGACGACAGTTAAAAATGGCTGGCGATCGTACATTTGATGTATGGACACCGACTATTATCAATGACACAGACTTTGTTGTACGTGACTCAATGGAACGTTGGATGAATGGCATGAACAACCATCAAGCAAACACTGGCTTGACAAGTGTGAATGATTATTCAGCAGATCTTATCGTTGAACAACTTGATAAAGATGGTTCATCACTTAAGACATACAACTTCCGTGGTTGTTTTCCTACGAATGTATCACCAATTGATCTTAGTTATGGAGCTACTGATGTCATCGAAGAATTCCAAGTCGAATTCCAGATACAGTATTGGGAAGCGGCTGGCGTAACTAGCTAAAAAGCTGTTATAAATAAAGATATTAGAGGGGTGATTAACTTGCCCCTCTTTACTTACACTTAGAAGGATATATTATGGCTGGTCCAATAGTTAAATTATTTGGTTTTGAACTGCGTAAAGCAGAAAAGAATGCACAGGCTAAAGTAAAGTTACCCTCAATTGTACCACCTATCGACGATGATGGTGCTGGTTACGTAACTGCATCTGGTTCACACACAGGTCAGTACATTGATTTTGAAGGCGATAACGCAAAAGGTTCTGTAGAGTTAGTCCAAAGATACAGGGCAGTTGGCATGCACCCAGAAGTGGATATGGCAATTGATGAGATTTGTAACGAAGCGGTAAGCACATCTGAACTTGAAGCTCCTGTCAAAGTAAACCTTGATAAGATCAAAGGTATGAGTGACAAGGTTAAGAAACAAATCTTTACTGAATTTGATGATGTTGTTTCTATGTTAAACTTTTCAGATTTAGGTTCTGATATGTTTAAACGTTGGTATATTGACGGCAGAATGGTGCATCACCTAGTTGTTAATGAAGCCAACTTAAAAGCTGGTATACAAGAAATTCGTCCTATCGATGCGACTAAAATTCGCAAAGTAAAAGAGATTAAGAAAAAGAAAGATCCTGTTACTAATGCTGACATTGTAGAGAAAGTAAGTGAGTTTTTTGTCTACGAAGAAAAGCCTGGAAACGTAGCTACAAACGTTGTCAAGATAAACGTAGATGCGATAAGCTATGTGACATCTGGATTGCTTGATGAGCATCGTAAAAAAGTAGTATCATATCTACATAAGGCGTTAAAGCCTATCAACCAATTAAGAATGATGGAAGACTCATTAGTTATCTATCGTTTGGCACGTGCACCTGAGCGTAGAATATTCTACGTTGATGTCGGTAACTTACCGCGTGGTAAAGCCGAAGAGTACATGAAAAACATCATGGCTCGTTATAAGAATAAAATTGTCTATGATGCAACCACTGGTGAAGTCAAGGATGATCGCAAGCACATGTCTATGCTAGAAGATTTCTGGCTTCCACGTCGTGAAGGCGGTAAAGGCACAGAGATTAGTACACTACCCGGTGGTGATAATCTAGGTCAAATCGAAGACATCATATACTTTCAAAAGAAATTATATCGTGCATTAAATGTTCCAGTACAAAGACTAGAGCAAGAGTCCACGTTCCAATTAGGTAGATCGTCTGAAATAAGCAGAGAAGAACTTAAATTTCAAAAGTTTATCGACAAACTACGTCGTCGTTTTTCTTCTTTGTTCTTAAACATACTAAAGAAGCAACTACTTCTAAAACAAATCATAGTCCAAGAAGATTGGGACGATTGGAAATCTAATATCAATATCGATTTTGTTCGTGACAATCACTTTACAGAATTGAAAGAAACAGAAATTCTACAGGGACGCCTAGGTATATTAAATGAAGTTCAATCATATGCTGGTGAATACTTCTCTAAAGAATGGATTATGAAAAATGTTCTTCACTTTGATGAACAACAGATTAAAGAAATGGGCGATCAAATTGGTGCTGAAATAAAAGTAGGCGAAGTTGAAGACCCTAAAGATAAAGAAGATAAAGAAGTAGATAATAACAATCAGTCTGATGAAAAAGAAGACGAATAAACAAAGGTGATTATAATGAGTACACAAGATTTTATAGACAGTGTTGTAGATAAAGATTTTAATGCAGCAGAAAATAGCTTTGAACAAATGATGGGTCAACGTATCGATGATGCTTTAGCCCAACAAAAGGTCGTTGCGGCAGGACATATATTTGGTGAATTGCCAGATGATGTAGAAGATGTCGATCCTGAGGATTTAGAATTAGACGACGATGAAACAGAAGAAGAGTCTGACGACGACGATGACGACGATGAGGACGATGATGAAGATGATGATGATGATGAAGATTAAAGAAGGTTGGAATTAATTAAAGTTGTAAACTTATTTTTGTATAAATAAAGATAACTGAATGGGATTGAAATGAAAACCTTAAAAGAACTAAGAGCTGGACTTAAATCCACAAGTAAAAAGATTAATGGATACCCAGTTGTATTCACATCTAGTAAGCAAGGTATGATTGATGTGTCTATAGACGGCGACAAGTTTGACACTTTTCCTAATCAAAAGACTGCTGAGAAAATGGCTAAAGAGTTCATCAAACAATTAAAGACAGGTAAGTAAATGGTAAACTTTGTAACACCCACAGGCGCAGAAATTGCAGCGGCTGTACACACTGACTCAGCTGGAGTGCCAGCATTATTGAATATAAATAAAGCCAGAACAGTACGTTGTGTTAATACTAATGCAACCACAGCTTATCTTGTGACTATACAAACTGCTGGAAACGTACTTAAAGGATCAATGACATTAGCTCCTATGGAATCTGTTGTCGTTATCAAAGCAAAGTCTGATGAGATATTTGCGGCAAATACAGCCGTAAAGCTTTCACCAGTAGATTTCCCTAGAGGATAATAGAATGAAACTGATTGCAGAATACACAGATAATAATCTTGAATGTTTTTCAGAGGCCAAAGCAGAAGGTGGTAAAGACCACTTTATTGAAGGCGTCTTTATGCAATCAGAATCAAAGAATAGAAATGGACGAGTTTATCCACGGAAGATCATGGAATCAGCCGTTAATAAATACGTTACAGAACAGGTAAAAACAAGACGTGCAGTTGGAGAACTTAACCATCCAGAAGGTCCCACTGTAAATCTTGATAAAGTTTCGCACATCATAGAAAGCCTTGATTGGAATGGAAATGATGTTGTAGGAAAAGCACGCATATTGGAAACTCCTATGGGGCAGATTGTAAAAGGTCTTCTTGATGGTGGCGTTCAACTAGGTGTGTCAACTCGTGGTATGGGTAGTCTTGAGAATCGTAACGGCGTAATGTATGTCAAAGATGACTTCATTCTTAGTACAGTTGATATTGTACAAGATCCATCAGCTCCAACGGCTTTTGTCAATGGAATTATGGAAGGTGTGGAGTGGGTTTGGAACAACGGCATTATCGAATCTCAGGTAATTGAAAAAATGGAGACTGAAATTAAAAAGGCTTCTCGAACTGACCTCTATGAGGTACAGGCTCGTGAGTTTAAGAATTTCCTCTCGGAACTGAAAAATATAACTTATTAGGAGTCATACATGACTGATCAAATCCAAGACCAGGATGTGGTGCTCGACGAGAATGAAATCGAAGAAGCTCACGATCCGAAGAACGCAGAAGAAGCCTCAATAGCTTCAGTAAAAGCTGCAGAAGGCAAAAGCCCCAAAGCTAAAAAGCGCAAGGGCGACAAATCAAATTCAGCGAAAGCTGAAAAAATGGATAAAGTGGTAGCCACAGAAGCTGCAGACTTACAAGTAGACTTCCATGACGAACTTAACTCATTAGTAGAATCTGAGGCAACTCTTTCAGGAGAGTTTAAAGCTAAAGCAACTATTATCTTTGAAGCTAATGTGAAAGCAAAGCTTGCAGAAGAAGTTGATCGTTTGGAAGAATCATATGCCACTCAACTTGATGAAGAAGTATCCGCTACTAAAGCAGAGCTTGTTGAAAAAGTTGATAGCTATCTCAACTACGTTGTTGAAGCTTGGGTAGAAGAGAACCAATTGGCAATCCAATCAGGTCTCCGTGCGGAAATAGCAGAAGACTTTATGACAGGTTTAAAGACCTTGTTCACTGAATCTTATGTAGACATCCCAGAAGCCAAAGTTGATCTAGTAGATGATCTTGCAGAAAGTGTTGATACATTATCAGCTAAATTAAACGAAGCTACAGAGCAATTACTTGCATCTAAAGCTGAAGTTGCACACCATTTACGTGAAGCGGCTATCCGTGAAGCGTCAAGTGATTTAGCTGACACACAAGTTGACAAATTACGCACCATGGTTGAAGGTTACGATTTCGATAATGAATTTGCAAATAAAGTTGCAACCATTAAAGAATCTGTCTTTGCCAAAAAAGCTACAACAAGCGAAGAATTGATTGAAGATGACACAACTACTCAGGTAGAGTTATCAGAATCAATGCAGCGTTACGTTGCCGCAATCAAATCAACCCAGTAAATTTAATTAATAGGAATACATCCAATGATGGAATCATATGACAGTTTAGTCAAAAAATGGGCACCAGTTCTTAATGAAGAATCTGCGCCTTCAATCAAAGACAAGCATCGCCGTTCGGTTACTGCTGTCACTTTAGAAAACCAAGAGAAAGCACTAAATGAAGAGCGTGCTCAATCAGGTTTCTTAGCGGAAACACCAAACAACGTTGGTTCTTCTGCAGCTAATTGGGATCCAGTTTTAATCTCTTTAGTACGTCGTTCAATGCCAAACATGATCGCATACGATTTATGTGGTGTACAGCCAATGACAGGTCCAACTGGCTTGATCTTTGCAATGAAGTCACGTTATACAGCTGGTACAACTGGTTCAACAGAAGCTTTATTCAACGAAGCAGATACAGTATTCTCTGGTGACTCAAGTGTGACACAAAGTGCTGGTGCATCTGGCTTAAATGGTTTAACAGATGACTCGTCTGCAACTTCTGGTGTAGCTAATTCATACAACCTAAAAGACAGCTCAATCAACAATGAGCGTACAGGTCCAATATTTGCTGGTGGTATGCCAACAGGCGACGCAGAAGGATTAGGTAGCACAGCTTCTACTTTCAACGAGATGGGTTTCACAATTGAAAAAGCTACTGTGACTGCAAAATCACGTGCTTTGAAAGCTGAATACTCATTAGAGCTTGCACAAGACTTGAAAGCAATTCACGGCTTAGACGCTGAAACTGAATTAGCTAACATCTTGTCAACAGAAATCTTAGCTGAGATTAACCGCGAAGTAATTCGTTCAATCAACAGCCAAGCTAAAACTGGTGCATTGTCAACTAACGTTGCTATCCAAGGTATCTTTGACTTGTCAACAGATGCAGATGGTCGTTGGTCAGTAGAGAAGTTCAAAGGTTTGATCATGCAGATCGAACGTGAAGCTAACGTAATTGCAAAAGAAACACGTCGCGGCAAGGGTAACTTCATCCTATGTTCATCTGACGTAGCTTCTGCATTAGCGGCTTCTGGTATGTTGGATTATACTCCAGCATTGTCAGTAGATCTACAAGTAGACGATACAGGCAACACATTCGCTGGTGTTATGAATGGTCGTACACGTGTGTACATCGATCCATATGCAGTTGCAGATTACGTAACTGTAGGCTATAAAGGTACAAACGCATACGATGCTGGTATCTTCTATTGCCCATACGTACCATTAACTATGGTTCGTGCAGTTGGTGAGAATGACTTCCAACCGAAAATCGGATTTAAGACACGCTACGGCATGGTCTCAAACCCATTCGTTGGTTCAACACCAAATGACGGATTAGCTACTGCTAAGACTAACCAATACTACCGAATCTTCCGTGTAGACAACATCCTACAGTAAGAAATACAAAAAAGGGATAGGTGTTTAACCTATCCCACTTAATTAAAGCTCACTTCGGTGGGCTTTTTTTATGTCTTACTACCATTATATTTTTTGTAATACACCTCATTCTTTTTGTCTTCTTTAAACCTTTGTGATCCAGTGACAGTGTGTCCAGTTTTAATTTTTGTGACAGCATTGTTTTTTAAGAATTCAGCAATAAGTATACTTTCTTTAGTTGTAACCTCATCTCTTGGTTTAATTTTATATGCAGAACTCATTATTTTGTTCCTTCTAAGAATGATTGCACCATATACCATTTACCTGATATATGGTGTGTTGAATGTAACTCACGTGCCTCACTGTATGTCAAGCCAGATGTCTTTTCTGTAGACCATTTACTACTAGCAATCACCGACCAACTTCTCATGCTACAACTCCTGTCCTACACATCTCACGCACCTTTTCATGGTCGATGATATGAGCCGCATGATTATCACACTCGGATCGCTTATTGCCCATAGGCGTATATGTTTGACGCGCAATCACGCCAGCATCTATCAGCTTTTCCATATCCAAGTAGTATTTCACATCTGCTTTAGAGCAGCTAGAATGAAAACCTTTCTTAATGTAGATTTCAGGAGCTACTACGATTTGATCATAGGTTCTCCAATATGCGTCATAATAAGAGACTGCATATGAAAGAGCTTCACGTTGAGACTTAAGTAACTTCATCTATAATCCTCCAAGATTATTAAAAATTTAACTCACATTATCTTTATATCACATATGATTTTATTTGTCAACACATACTATTTCATGTACCAACGTTCAATGTGGGCTTCTCCATTCCATCCTTCGAAGTATCGGACAGTCCATGCACGATCATCATTGTCATCTCGATATACTTCTTGACCTTCTTCACCACAATATTTTAGTGCTACTACAGTTGCTTTTTTCCAACTAGTGAAAACACTAATGATACCATCTTGTGAACCTGTTACAATATAAGCATTTGACATAATACATTTCCTTATTGTTTCTATAATCTTTATATAGAAAACTAGGATAATGTCAACTACTATTTTCATTGTTTCAAATAAACCCTTTAATTTACCTTATAAATATAAGTGTAAGAAAAATAGGATACGATTATGCCTCAGTTAAATCCAGTTAATACAAGTGTCTTGAATCCAAAAAAGAACATAAGCACTTTGACAACTACTAACTTTTTACAGCCAACAGGCTTTAAGATGTTGATCAATCGTAAGAATTTTCCAAACTTAGAATACTTTGCGCAATCGTTTACGCATCCTGACATGACTGCATCTGCTGTAGAGTTACCATATTCACGTGTGAGTTCAGTGCCTTTTGCACCAGATAAAATATCATTCGGAGAGCTTAGTGTTAATGTTATCCTTGATGAAGAATTAAATTCATATCAAGAGATGCAGAATTGGCTTGAGAGATTAGTAGAAACAAAAGAAAAAAGACCTATGGGATTAAGTGGTACTGTGGACTATGATGTTAGCCCACCAACGTATGCAGACATTACATTGTCAGTATTATCAAGTGCCAATAACACACTCAAACAAATAAGATATATAGACTGTATGCCAACATCGATAGGCTCTGTAAACTTTGAAGCGGTGTCTACTGAACAAAACATTGCATATCCTGTTAACTTCAGGTATACTTACTTTGAAATTAGATAAAATATGAAGGATTATTATGATAGACTTAAATGTGATTTTAGATATGTGGCAAGAAGATTGCCAAATTAATACAAAGCTAGACGAAGCTTCAAGACTTACCCCAAAACTACACGCCAAGTATTTGAGACTTCTCTCAGAGGCTAAACTGATGTCTAAGAGATCAGAACAATCTCAAAAGATATTACTAAAGCAAAAATGGCTTTACTATAATGGTAAAATGTCTGGCGATGATATTGTGGCTAATGGTTGGGAGTACGATCCTTTTCATGGTCTTAAAGTATTAAAGGGTGAAATGGACTACTACTATAACGCTGATACTGATATTCAAAAATCAATAGAGAAACTTGAGTATTGGAAAACTGTTATAAGTACCTTGAGTGAAATAGTATCTAATATTAATTGGCGACATCAGACAATTGGTAATATGATTAAATGGAAAACTTTTGAAGCAGGTGGATAATGAGTAAGCACAACGATACATTTAAATTAGATGTAGAAGATTTGGATATTATAGATCACGCATTACGAATGTACGTGGCAAAGCTGTCCAGAAGGTATACCCTTGATGTAACTCCAACAGACGCAAATGTGCGAGTGTATGGTGAAGGTCGTGCTGAAGGTACTGAGCTTAGTAAGATAGAAAATCTCCTAGGTAGACTACACGATCAGAAACAATGGTACAGACCAAAAGGTTCTTATATTAGTGGCTGATATTACATTAGAGCTTAAAGACTATAGCATGCTCACGATAGACTGTGACCTTGGTATTGCTCAAGAGCTAAGTGATTACTTTTCCTTTTTTGTACCAGGTTACAAATTTATGCCAGCCTTTAAAGCAAAGGTTTGGGACGGAAAGATACGTCTATACAATTCTATGAATGGCGAGTTGTCTTCTGGACTTTACGTTTATGTTATTAAGTTCTGTGCAGAGCGTAAGTATAGCATGGATACAATAGAGACCGCGTATGGGCTTCCAGCGGTGTTAGACGAGATAAATGAAGACCATTTGCTAGAGTTCTACAATTTATTGAATATGCCGTACACGCCTAGAGAATATCAGCACGATGCAGTTATGATTGGCCTTAGACGTAAGAACGCTATTCTACTATCTCCAACTGGTTCAGGTAAATCTTTAATCATGTATATTTTAATGAGGTATATTTTAGCAACGTGTAAGAACAAAATACTTATTATTGTTCCTACAACATCGTTGGTTGAACAGTTGTATAAAGATGTTTCTGATTATGGATACGATGCTGATGCAAAAGTTCATAGAATATATTCTGGTAAAGATAAAGATACTAATAAACGTGTGATAATTTCTACATGGCAATCGATATATAAAATGCCACGTAAATGGTTTCATCAGTTTGATGCGATATTTGGTGATGAGTGTCATGGATTTAAATCAAAGTCTTTGTCGTCTATTATGAACAAGGCAGTAGAAGCAAAATATAGATTTGGTCTTACAGGAACTTTAGATGGTACACAGACACACAAGCTAGTGTTAGAAGGTTTGTTTGGTCCTGTCTACCAAGTCACAAAAACAAAGACGTTACAAGATGCTGGAGACCTTGCTCAATTAAAAATTACTATGTTGATGTTGAAGTATGCAGACGAAACAAGACTTGATAATACAAATAACGATTATCAAAAGGAAATAGAATTTATAATAAAGCATGAAGGACGTAATAAATTTATACGTAACCTTGCCTTAAATCAAAAGGGCAACACTCTAGTATTGTATCTAAGAGTAGAAGGTCATGGAAAACCTTTGTTTGATATGATACAGGCTAAAGCATCAGAAGGTCGTAAGGTATTCTTTGTTTCTGGTGACGTTGATGCCAAAGTAAGAGAAACTATTAGAGGGATTGTTGAAACGCAATCTGATGCTATCATTGTGGCTTCTCTAGGGACGTTTTCTACTGGTATAAATATACGTAACCTACACAATATAGTGTTCGCATCACCGAGTAAATCACAAATCAAGGTGTTACAATCTATTGGGCGTGGGCTTCGTAAGTCAGATAATGACACGACTACACAGTTGTTTGATATAGCAGACGACTTACATTGGAAAGCAAAGAAGAACTTCACGCTCTTACATTCGGCTGAAAGAGTTAAGATTTATCATAAAGAACAATTTGATTATAAAATAGTACAGGTGGACATAGAATGAAACACATAAAGCATATGAAGTTAGGTGATGGTACAGAGATCGTTGCTGACATAGTAGAATGGCCTACCGAAGAAGAACACTCATTTGTAATTAAAAATGTGTATGAGATTCATTGTGTAGATAATGAATTGACTGGTAGATTCTTTCAGTTTAGAACATGGATGGTATACCAAGATCAGCAACAACTACAGGTATTAAACCCTGATTTTGTTATGGCAGAAGCCAACCCCACACAAGAACTCCTCAAGCACTACTATAATGCAATCGAAGCAAAAGAGCTGACCGATGAAGAATTGGCACAGCGTATGAAAGAAATAAGTGGCTTTAAAATAACACATGAAGACGAAGAGATTACCGAAGAAAAAGATACAGACAATATTTTATCCTTTCCTGGAAAGACAGTACACTAGGTATATACTACCCTTCAATACATTACTTCTTTATTATATACACGTTTGAACAATCTGTCAATAGCTAAATGAAGTGAGAAAAACCAATTTAAGGGTTTACAGTTTATTATTAATGGTTTATAATTGAAAGAACATTAGGAGTTATCATGGCTAGACGCACAAAAGAAAACATCCACTACGTCAACAATAAAGACTTTTCAAATGCAGTGGTAGAGTATTGCACAGTATTACAAGAGGCTCAGGCTAATGAAACATCTTTACCCATTGTGTACGATTATATTGCTAACTGCTTTCTAAAGATTGCAGAGGGTTTATCTCATAAGTCAAATTTTATTGGATACACATATCGTGAAGAAATGGTTATGGATGCAGTAGAGAATTGTCTAAGGGCAATTCAGAATTATAACATTGAAGCGGCGACACGTACTGGTAAACCAAATGCCTTTGGGTACTTTACACAAATATCTTGGTACGCATTCTTACGGCGCATTGCTAAAGAAAAGAAGCAACAAGATACTAAGTTGAAGTATTTGTCGCAATCTGGTATGGAAGACTATGTGGTATCAGGTCAAATGGATGTAGGTTCTAGGCAAGTCGTCCAAGGGTTTATTGATACATTAAAGAGCCGTATTGATGCGGTAAAAGAAAAAGACACCGAAATTAAACAGTTTGCCAAAGATGAGAAGGTTCGTAAGAAGTATCAATTTAAAGTTGATTCAGACCTGTCAGATTTTCTTGACTAAGGAGAATGAAAACGACAAGTATCTCATTTAAATAACCTTAGGAATTTATATTATGAAAATAGCTTTACTGAATGATACACATTGTGGTAGCCGTAACAGCTCTAATATACTATTAGATAATGCAGAAACATTCTATGAGAAAGTATTCTTTCCGTATTGTATTGAACACGACATAAAGCACATCATACATCTTGGCGATTATTACGATAATAGAAAGTTTATAAACTTTAAATCATTGAATAGAAATCGTCACCACTTCCTTAACAAGTTGCGATTACATAATATGACTATGGATATTATTGTAGGCAACCATGATGTGTACTATAAGAATACTAACAATCTAAACTCTTTAAAAGAACTCTTAGGCCATTATATGGATGTGGTTACTATTATCCACAAGCCTACTACTATGAAATATGATGAGTTTGAGATTGCTTTAGTCCCTTGGATAAACTCAGAGAATGAAGAAGAGTCGATGAATTTCATTCGTGATACACCAGCTAGATATATGGGCGGTCACTTTGACATCATCGGATATGAAATGGCAAAAGGTGTAGAGAGTATTCATGGCATGGATTCTTCTGTCTTTGATAGATTTGATAGTGTTTACTCAGGTCACTTCCACACTAAGTCTTCTAAAAATAATATACATTACTTAGGTTCTCAAATGGAGTTCTTCTGGAATGATGCACATGATAAAAAATACTTCCATGTATTCGACACTTCTACTGAACAAATTGTGTCAATTCATAATCCCTATACATTGTTTGAGCGTATAAGTTATGACGATATAAACAAAGACATGACAAACTTTGACTTTTCTAAAGTAGATAATAAGTTTGTAAAGATTAACGTGGTTAATAAGAAAGACATAAAAGCGTTTGATAAATTTGTAGACGATATACAAAGCAGAGACATACACGAATTAAAGATTGCAGAAAGCTTTGCAGAATTTATAGGAGAGAATGTTGTAGACGAGGATGTACTTTTAGAAGACACTTTTAGCCTATTGAATACATATGTAGATGCAGTAGATACTGAATTGGATCGTGATCGTATCAAGAAGCAAATGTCAGAGCTATTACAAGAAGCACAAACTTTTGAAATAGTATAATTAACTGTTTACAATAGTCTGAAAATCTGTTATTATACTTTAATATTATGAAAGTTGTTTGAGTTGATTTTATTTAAAACATTAAAGTGGAAGAATTTTTTATCTACAGGTAATGCGTTTACCGAGATAGATTTCCAATCATTTAAGACTACGTTAATCGTAGGTCACAATGGTGCTGGAAAGTCCACATTACTTGATGCCTTATCATTCGCATTGTTTGGTAAGCCTCATCGTAATATTAATAAACCACAGCTAGTCAACTCTATTAATAATAAAGACTGCTCTGTCGAAGTCGTGTTTGAAGCGGCTGGATCAGAGTTTAGGATTGTACGTGGGATTAAACCCGCAGTCTTTGCAATCTATAAGAATGGTGAGATGCTAAACCAAGAGTCACATGCAACTCAGTACCAGAAGATCCTAGAACAAAACATCTTGAAACTCAATCATAAAAGCTTTCATCAAATTGTTGTGCTAGGATCTTCTTCATTCGTTCCGTTCATGCAGTTGCCTGCACAACATCGTAGAGATGTTATCGAAGACTTATTAGACATAGGTGTGTTCTCTAAGATGAACTCATTGATAAAGGAAAAGAACTCTATTCTAAAAGGTGTCATTCGTGAAATAGACTACAAGATAGACATACAGAAAAATAAGATAGACGTACAAAAAAAGTATATATCTGATGTCAACAGAATTAATAAAGATTTAAAAGACCAAAAACAAACAAATATCATTGAGATGCGTAAAGATATTACTGGCATTTTAAAAGATAACGACGAGTTATTGGACTTGGTAGAGGCTGGAGCTTCTATTCCTACTACTATTAATAGTACGCAGTCTACTAAATCAAAACTATTAGGTTATCAAAATCAATTCACTAAAGACGTTCGTACAGTTGTCAAAGACGCTAAGTTTTTTGAAGACAATTCTACTTGTCCCACATGTAGTCAGGATATAGAAGAACATGTGAAGGCTGAAAAGTTAAATGATGCTAAGGCTAAAGCGAAAGAATTAAGCAAAGCGTTGACTGATATTGAAGTAAAGCTGACGAGTACACAGAAAGAATTAGAAGCGGCTGAACATAAGATGCAAGAGATACGCAACTTTCAAACACAGATGAACGCTAATCAATCTGCAATGTCTCGTATTGAATTACAGATTAAAGTATTGAGTGACGAAATAGATAACCTTACCGATACAAGTAGTGACATCAATGTTGCCAAAGACGATCTTGAATCTTATGTGATGGAAAAGAACGCTCTTACAGAGACTAGGCTAGAGTCTAATGAACAGTTTCAGTATAACATAGCTATCACAGAAATGTTAAAAGACACTGGCATTAAGACTAAGATCGTCAAACAGTACATACCAGTTATTAATAAACTTGTGAATAATTATTTACAAACCTTAGAATTTTTTGTGCATTTTGAATTGGACGAATCGTTTTCTGAAACGATCAAATCAAGGCACAGAGATAGTTTCTCTTACGCTTCATTTTCTGAAGGGGAGAAACAACGTATCGATTTGGCTCTACTGTTCACATGGCGTCAAGTTGCAAAAATGAAGAACTCTGTCTCAACCAATCTTTTAATCTTAGACGAGACTTTTGATTCTTCTTTAGACTATGAAGGTGTTGATAATCTTATGAAGATAATCGAGACTTTGACTGCTGATACAAATGTATTTGTTATATCACATAAGGGTGATATGCTTGAAAGTAAATTTGAAAAGAAACTAGAGTTTTTTAAAGATAAAAACTTTAGTAATATAAAGTGATAATATGTATTTACAAACATGCTTTGATGTGTTACTATTCAAAGAACATAAATTGAAAGGTTAATTATGGAACTAAATGAAAATGCTTTGCAGGTCTTAAAGAACTTTGCAACTATCAATCCAAACATAGTGGTTGAATCTGGGAATATTATTCGAACTCTTTCTGAGGGTAAGAATGTATTTGGTAAAGCCGTACTCGATATAAACTTCCCACAGAAGTTTGGTGTATACGATCTTAACGAGTTTTTGAATGTTATTGGACTTGTAGATAAACCAGCAATGTCTTTTGAGGACACTCATGTACTCATTAAAGACCAATCAGGTCTATCTAAGGTTAAGTATTTCTTTACTGACAGTGAATACCTCACTACGTCTACTAAAGACATCACTATGCCAGACACGGAAATTAATTTTGCTATCTCAAATGATACGCTAAATAAGATTAAACGTGCCGCTGGTGCGTTAGGTCATTCGACTTTATCCATTCGTGCAAACAATGGTTCTATAAGTCTAACTGTATTTGATGAAGCTAATCCTACATCAAACACTTTCTCTATCGATGTTGAAGGAACATATGACACTGATGAGTTCAATGTTGTTTTAAGTATCGCTAACATGAAACTATTACCAGGAGACTATAAGGTAGAAATCTCGTCTAAACTAATCTCACATTTTATCAACACAACTTCTGATGCAGAATATTGGATAGCATTAGAAAAATCATCAAAGTATGGAGCATAATTATGGCATCTAAAGTAGCCGAACAACAAGATCACTCACAGGTTTATGACCTTTCAAATCGTGTAGCACGTAGCTGTATCGCAGTAGTCGATACATTAACCCAACGTGGTGCATTTAAAGGTGAAGAACTTTCAACAATCGGTGGTCTTCGTGATCAAGCGGCACAACTAATTCAAGTAGCCGAAGCTTTTCAAGCAGAGAATGCCGCTAACAAAGAATAAAGAGTTTACATACCGCTCTAATTGACTTACACTTACAAATTATTTATATTATGGAGAGCACAATGACTAAAGACTTTTTATGGGTTGAACGCTATCGTCCTACTAACATAGCTGATACTGTTTTACCTAAAAGCCTAAAGAAAACCTTTCAAGCTATAGTAGATTCTGGTGAGATGCAAAACATGCTTTTCACTGGAACTGCTGGCCTTGGTAAGACTACTGTGGCTAAAGCGTTATGCAATGCAATCGGATGTGATTACATTGTTGTTAACGGAAGTGAAGAAGGTAACATTGATACGTTACGCGGTAAGATAAAGCAGTTTGCATCTTCTATATCACTTACTGGTAGCTACAAAGTTGTTATTCTTGATGAGGCAGACTATCTTAATCCGCAATCAACACAACCAGCCCTTCGTGGGTTTATTGAAGAATTCAGTAACAACTGTCGTTTCATCCTTACTTGTAATTTTAAAAACCGCATTATTGAACCATTACATTCACGTTGTAGTATATATGAATTTAATACGACTAAGAAAAACCTTGCATCATTAGCTGGTCAATTCATGGCGCGACTAAAGTATATCCTTGATGAAGAAAACGTTAAGTATGAAGACAAAGCTTTAGTGCCAATTATTATGAAGCATGCACCAGATTGGCGACGTGTTGTCAATGAAGCACAAAGCTTGTCAATGAGTGATAATACAATTCATAACATTAATAATTTAGCCGAAAGCAGTGCTGACTCGTTTAAAGAACTTATGCATCATCTAAAAAATAAAGACTGGAAAAAAATGCGTGGATGGGTGGTTAATCACCAAGACCTAGACACTTCTGCTATAATTCGTGGTATATATGATAGCATGCTAGACTATCTAAAACCTGCATCAGTACCACAACTTGTGTTAATACTTGCTGATTATCAATACAAGTTTGCCTTCGTTGCAGACTATGAAATAAACTTGGTTGCTTGTATGACTGAAGTTATGGATTTGGAGTTTTTATAATGAACCCATTTGAATATTTAAACGCTATAAATTCAAGCAAAAAAGATATTATGGTCGATGATATTACTGAGAAGGCGTATGCGCCTTTTATGATTAATAGATCGCTATCTTACTTTCAAGACACTGTATTTTTTGCAAATGTGATGAATCAGTACCATCATCTTGATAACAAACTGCAATTTGATTTTCTTATAAATACGATTAGGAAACGAAAACGTTTCTCTAAATGGATTAAACCTGAACTGAATAATGACATGGACGTCGTGAAAGAATATTATGGTTATAGCAATGAAAAAGCTCGCCAAGCACTCACACTCTTATCATCTAGTCAAGTTGCAGAAATAAGAAAAAAGGTGAGTAAAGGTGGAAGAAAATAAAATAGTTCATTGGACTCCTACAGATATGTTAGAGATCTTATTAAATGAACCAGACGACTTTTTAAAAGTTCGTGAAACGCTAACACGTATTGGTGTGGCATCAAGAAAAGAAAATAAACTGTATCAGTCATGCCACATCTTGCATAAGCAAGGTAGGTATTTTATTGTACACTTTAAAGAGTTGTTTTTACTTGATGGTAAGAAAGCTAATCTTGAAGAGAATGATATTAATCGTAGGAATACAATTGCAACTTTGCTTAGTGATTGGGGTCTAGTCTCATTCGCTGTAAAAGTTGAATTAGATTGTGCACCATTAAGACAGATTAAAATCATTCCTTATAAAGAAAAGACTAATTGGGAGCTATGTCCGAAATACAATATCGGTAATGGTTGATGTTTGATGAAACATTCTTAACGCATGTCAGGAATAGGGATTATTATTGCAGTAAACCTTATGACACAATTGACTATGATATGTATGACTTCACAAAGTATTTGGTATCGCATCCTTTAACTTTAACGGATTGGGTTAATCATAGGAAACGTGTAACTTTACGTGATATGCATTTACGAAGTGGTACACCATCTTTTGCTAAGGATATTCATAAAGCCCTAACAAAAACGTTTCATAAAAACCATATTACCTTGTATGGATTTGCAGGGTTCACTTCCGATAGTGAAAGCCATAGTGTCCATAGAGATAAAGAAGATGTGTTGTTTCTTAACGTCATAGGTAGTATTAATTGGAGTATATGGGAATCAGAAGACTGGAAAGACTATACAATAGACGCAATTACTGATTGGTCAACTGGTGTCGTGAAGTTTGACAAGGTGTTTACTCCTGGTGATCTAATATGGATACCACGTGGCACATGGCATTTGATTAAACCACATTGTGCGCGTGTAGGCTTTTCATTCGGAGTAGAAGGTGACATAGATCCTTCTACTTACATATAAATTCTTTCTTACTTAGAAATAAAAAAAAGGTTGACATCCCTTTATAATTCTGATATAAATACAGACAGACTAACTATGAACAATTTGTAGTAGTCTAATATACGTGAGATGCAGAAATCTGGTCTCATAAATCTTGCTTGTAATTAAGGAGAAACTAAATGACAGGCTTAACTCACACCACATTATTTCCACGTGCATCATTCGTTGGATTTGACCACCTCTTTAGCGAACTAGACCATGTTGCAAGACATGCAAAAGATCATTACCCACCTCATAACATCATCAGAATTGGACAATCAGATTTTTTGATTGAATTGGCTGTTGCAGGTTTCGGTGAAGATGAACTCGACATAGAAGTGAAAGATCGAACATTGAGCATAACTGGTGAGCATATATCAAAGGGGAGAGACTTCGTACATCGTGGTATATCTACGAAGAAGTTTAGACGAACCTTTAGACTGTCGGAGCACGTAGAAGTGCATGGAGCCGATATTCAAGACGGCATACTCGCAATTAACTTGAAGTATGTTATCCCAGAAGATCAGCGTCCTCGTAAAATTAACATTGGAAAAAACGAGGAATCCAAAAATGACACATACAATACTACTAGTAAACAACTACTTAACGAATCCCCTAACTGATGCGATCATGGCAGTGTGCCGTTTTTTCAAAGGTTGTCTTGAATCTCTGATTGAGGCTCGTCAAATACACGCCAATTTCTACATTGCAAAACTATTGCATGAAAAAGATTACTACAAGACGCATTCATTCCATGCAGTGTATACAGCAGTGAATGAAGGTAAATTAGAGGACTTGAAGAAATGAAACTTTTAACAGCAGTCACATCTGCAATATCCGGTGTCGTATTATCTGCACAAAAACCTGCCGACTATCGCAGAACGATAAAAGACTTATCTTCGCTTACAGATTATGAGCTAAGAGATATAGGTATCTACAGAGGCGACATCGAGACTATCGCCATGTCGCAAGAACCCTATGTTAGGCGTAGACGCTTCTTCTAAGTGGTATATATAGCTACTATGATAGGCCAAATACTTGGCCTGTCACTTAAAACACATTGGAGTATATTATGAAACAGCAATTAAATGAAGTTGGTACAAGAGTAGAAGTAAGTCGCAGACTTGTTCGTGCAGCCATAGATTTAAGCAAAGAATTAAGCACTGAACTGCATGAAGTCACCTATGATGACGGAAACACGGCTATGATTGAAGTTGTTAGAAAGGTAGATTTGTAAGTCATAAGGAAGATTGTAATGAGCGTTACGGATTACACTGTATCACCAATAACTATACAAGAAGCTACACCATTTGTTGTTGATTGGCATTACTCCAAGAACACAAATGGCTTGGCTACTCGTTTCTGTTTCGGTCTTTTTGATAAGGCTGAAATGATTGGTGTTATGATATATGGGTATCTAGGCATGGCAAGTGTTTGGAAGAAGTATGGGGAAGTTGAAACAGACGTTGTTGAACTAAGACGATTGTGCTGTATTGATGATACTCCGAAGAATACCGAAAGTTACTTCATATCTCAGACAATCAATTGGTTGAGACAGAACACAGACTGTAAAGTTGTTGTCAGTTATGCTGACAGTATGCAAGGTCATGTAGGCACTATATACTATGCATCAAACTTTTACTATTTGGGTATGACTGCAAAGGGTAGATCGATAAAGATTAAAGGTAATGATCGTCTGTATCACGAAAAGACAATACGGACGTACTACACACCTAAGAATGGCGAGAGGCGTCTTAAACCATACGCACAAAAAATTAAGGAACAGCTAGAGAACGGCGAAGCAGAGTACGTTCATAGTAAAGGCAAACACATATTCGTATATCCTCTCAATAAGAAGGAAAGACGGAAGTACAAAATGAAAGCAACGAGTATCAAATATATTATATAGCTTTACAAGTATACTAAATTATGATACAATGCTTACAAATAAGGAGTTTGCGTTTTGAGTTTTTACACATCAGTTGAGATTATTGGTAATCGTATTGCCTATAGAGGTTACAATGATTTAGGACGTCCTATATCAAACAAGTACAGTTATGAACCGACATTGTTTTTTCCATCTGCCGAAGACACTGGTTGGAAATCTATGTATGGTGATGATGTTAAACCTAGAACGTTTGGCTCTCCCAATGCAATGCGAGACTTTATTAAAGAACAATCAGAAGTGGCAAATCCTACATATCATGGTATGGACAGAGTTGTTATGCAATTCATTCAAGACAAGTTCCCTGGTGAAGTAAACTTTAAGAAGTCGCATATGAACATTGTCAACTTTGACATTGAGGTACATTCTGAAGATGGGTTTCCTGAGCCAGAAGACGCTCTACATCCTGTCACGGCTATTTGTTGTAAGTCTTCTCGTAATAGCATCTATCATGTTTGGGGTTGTGGCGAGTACGATTATAATAAATCTCCGCACAAGAATCTTCTTATACAATACCATAGGTGTAATGACGAAATTGATTTACTTACTAAGTGGATTACATGGTGGAAAGCAGACTATCCTGATGTTATCACAGGTTGGAATATCCGCTTCTTTGATGTGCCTTATCTAGTCAATCGTATTGAGCGACTTGCCTTAGAACACGATATGGATATTTCTTCAAAGAGTATGTCTCCTTGGAATGATGTGCGTCAAAAGACTGTACGTCTTAAATTCAAAGAGATGAAATCTTATCAACTCATGGGTATCAATCAATTAGATTACCTAGACTTGTTTCAAAAGTTTGGATACAGTTTCGGACCTCAGGCGTCGTATCGCCTAGATCATATTGCCCACGTTGTGGTAGGTGAAAAGAAGTTGTCTTATGAAGAGTTCGGTAGCCTTCGCAACTTATACAAAGAAAACCACCAACTTTACATAGACTATAATGTAAAAGACGTAGAGCTTATTGAGCGTATAGACGATAAGATTGACTTGATGGGATTAGCCTTGACTATGGGCTATAAGGCTGGATGTAATTTGTCTGAAGTTTTCGGTACGACTGCAATATGGGATAGTATTGTCTATAGAGCATTACATGATCAAAACATTGTTGTCCCACGTGCAAAATCACATAAAGTCCTTTCGTCTATCGATAGTACATTTCCTGGTGGCTACGTCAAAGATGTCACCCCTGGCATGTATGATTGGGTTGTGAGCTTTGACCTTGCGTCTCTATATCCTAACATAATTGCACAATGGAATATGTCACCAGAAACGTTGACCATAGATCCTGATAGTAATCATTCTATGGCTGCGACAGGTCAGCGTTTTGACAATAGTAAGAAAGGTTTTATGCCTTCTCTTATTGAAGAATACTATGATGATCGTAAGCGTTCTAAGACACGTATGCTTGAAGCGCAGTCAGAGTACCAAATAACACCTACCAAAGAACTTGAGCGTGAGATTGCTACTTTGACTAATCGTCAAATGGCTATTAAAATTCTTATGAATAGTCTATATGGTGCGATGGGTAATAAGTATTATCGTTACTTTGATTTGCGTATTGCAGAAGGTGTGACAGTCACAGGTCAACATGTTATTAAGTCGTGTGAAAAGGTTATCAACCACGAGTTAAATAAAGTCTTAGGCACAAAGAATACAGATTATGTTATCGCTATTGATACAGATTCAGTATATGTTAATATGAATGACTTTGTGAATAAGTTTGGTGTTACACATGATCGTGCAGTCAAGTTCATAGACAAATCATGCAAGGCACATTTCGAACCAGCGTTTGCTAAAATGTTAAGTAAGATGCGTACTGATCTAAATTGTCTCGGTGATCGTATGGAAATGGATAGAGAAGTTATTGCTGATCGTGGTATTTGGTTGGCAAAGAAACGTTACATTCTAAACGTACATAACTCTGAGGGTGTGCAATATGCAATACCAAAGCATAAGATTATGGGTGTCGAGGCTATTAAGTCCTCTACACCGCAAGTGTGTCGTGATAAGTTTAAAGAAGTGTTCCATGTTATCCTTGAAGGTGAAGAAACGAAAACACAGGACTTTATCAGAGACTTTCGTAAAGAATTTAATAGTCTTCCACCTGAGGATGTGAGTTCACCACGTGGTGTATCAGATATAGGTAAGTGGGAAGATAAGACAAAGATATATGCAAAAGGTACTCCGATAAATGCCAGAGGCTCTTTGTTGTATAACCATCACGTAAAGAAGAATAACTTGCACAAGAAGTACGATTATATTAAAGACGGAGAAAAGATTAAGTACGTGTATTTAAAAACTCCGAACCCTATTAGAGAGAATGTGATTGCATATCCTAATGAGCTTCCTAAAGAGCTGAACTTGCATCCGTACATAGATTACGATAAGCAGTTTCAGAAATCTTTCTTAGAGCCTATGACAATGTTCCTTGATGCGTTGGGTTGGACTGATGAGCCTGTATCCGACTTAAGTGATTTTTTTGGATAAACATACTTTACAAAACGAATGGACTGTGCTATAATAGTAAAATTATTATGAGAAAGTGAACTTATGAAAGATGTGAATTACTCATTGACACTGTTTAACAGTCTCTTTGATACTAAGACAGACAAGCGTGTCGATATAAAGAGCTTTGACCAGTTTGAACGTCTTCTATATAAACTATCTACTGTTGAGTTGCCTGATAAAAAGTCAGCCCAACTAATGTCGCCTGCTACTTACTCTACAGATACTACACGCAAAAATGACAGTGTATTAACTTGGGCAAGTTGGGCGGCAGTAGATGTAGATGATATGGTTTTTGATGGTGACGTGGAGACTATTTTAAAAACACGCTTCAAAGAACATAGATTCATTTGTTACAGTACGGCAAGCAGTACAGAAGCACAACCAAAGTTTCGATTAGTGTTTCCCCTTACTTGTGATGTACACAAAGATGATATAAAGAAGTTGTGGTATGCTTTACAGACAGAGCTAGGTGATCTAGGTGATAGACAGACTAAAGATTTATCTCGTATGTATTACATCCCTGCAAAGTATAAAGGAGCTAATAATTTTATTTTTAGTCACCTTGATGGATCAGACATAGACCCCGATGGGCTAATAGCAAAACATCCTATGCCTGAACGCTCTAGTTCAAACAGTTTCTTTGATCGTCTACCATCAGGCATACAGTCGCAAATAGTACAATATCGTAAAGATTCTATGGATGCGACATATGAATGGTCGTCATATCAGAATTGTCCGTTTTGGCCTAGAAAGCTTGCGGCAGAATACACGTCTATAACATCAACAGGCTGGTACAGTAAGATGTATGCCATAATGATTGCAACAGCTGGCAATGCAACAAAAAGCAAATACCCTATTAGCGCATACGAGATTGCTACACTGTGTCAACAGTTTGATCTTGAAAATGGTAATTGGTACGAAAATCGCCCACTAGATAAAGAAGCTGATCGTGCTTTAGAGTACGTCTATAAAAATATGTAAAGGAATAACTATGACATTAAATAAAGAAGGTGTAACTGTTGTAACAATTGTCTTGCCAAATGGTGCAGAGATTGTTGGCAGATACACAAAAACTCAGAAAGACCAGTACATACTATACAAACCTCGCCTAGTACAAGCTGGCGATTCTGCATTATCATTTGTTCCTGGTATCTGTATGACAGGTGCAACAGAGCCGACAGAAGTTGCCTTTAAATTTACGAGTGTGATGTTCATGGTAGAGACTGACCCTACGATTGCAAATGCATGGCGTGAAGCAACAGGTACAAGAAATGTTATCGTACCAGAGAAATCAGCGTTGATTATGTAATGAAAAAGATAGGCTTCACTGCATCCACGTTTGATCTATTACATGCAGGTCATGTAGCCATGTTGAGAGAAGCAAAGTCTCAATGTGACTACTTGATCTGTGCGTTGCAAGTAGACCCTAATGTAGATAGAAAAGAAAAGAACGTTCCTATTCAAAGTATTGTAGAGAGACAAGCCCAACTGTCAGCAATAAAGTATGTTGATGAAGTGGTAGTCTATTGTACCGAAGAAGATTTACTTGATATAATAAATATGTATCCGATTGACATCAGAGTTCTTGGTGAAGAATATCGTCAAAAAGAATTTACAGGTAAAGACGTGTGTCGCAATCGTGGCATTGAATTGTATTTTAATAAAAGAGATCATCGCTTTTCTACGACTGATCTAAGAAAGAGAGTGCGAGATGTTTAAGCACATTGACATGGATGTACTTATAGGTGAACTTGATTGTGAAACTTTACCTACAGGACGAACTTACAGAACACCAGAGGGAAAGAAATATCCATCAGTAACTACTGTGTTAAGTGAAGAATCTAAAGCTTCTATCATGGCTTGGCGTGCCCGTGTAGGAGCAGAAGAAGCTAATAAGATTTCATATCAAGCATCTACAAGAGGGACAGCGGTTCACCAGTTGGCAGAAAACTATGTTAATAATATGGAAGATTGGAAAGATGGTGCTACGCAAAATAACATTCATTCATTCAATGAAATCAAGCCAATACTAGACAAGCATGTAGATAATATCTATGTGCAAGAAGCGTCGTTATATAGTAACAAACTAGAAGTTGCTGGTACAGTAGATTTGATTGCAGAATGGGACGGCGAGTTGTCTGTTATTGATTATAAAACATCTCGTAAACCAAAGAAAGAGGAGTGGATTCAGAACTACTTTATGCAGGCTTCTTTTTATGCGTGTGCATGGTATGAGTTAACAGGTATGGTAATTAAACAAAGTGTTATTGTTATTGCAGTAGATCACAATGATCCACAAGTATTTCGTCAACAAACTTACGACTACTTGAAAGATTTCATTAAAGTCAGGGCAAAATATAAAGAAAAGTATGGTATTTAAGGTATACAAGCTGTGTCATATGTGTTATACTGTCGAAAATATTAACAAAAGGTTATATTATGAGTGAAGAAAAATTTAAACTAGGCATAGTCGGTCACGGCTTTGTGGGTAAAGCTGTAGACTACGGATTTACACATCGTGACGTAGAAATGTTTTATGTAGATCCGTTATATAATACAAGCATTGATGATCTAGTAGAGTGGCAACCTAACATCACATTTATATGTGCGCCTACACCAATGGACGATACTGGCGTAGTAAACGCTACTATTGTTGAAGATGCTGTCTTAAAGCTGATACAACATACAAAAAGTGGCATTGCTATTAAGTCTACTGTGACACCTGATGTAATGCAACGATTAGCTTTTACAGCATCCCAGCTAGGAGCTGATAGTAGATTTGTGTATAACCCAGAGTTCCTTACAGAAAACAATTCTAAGGCAGAGTTTGTGTCACCTAAGTTTAATATATTTGGTGGAACATTAGAAGCTATTGATGGATTGTTATGGGCTTACGATGTCTTCTCTATGTGTAATATGGAAAAGGTAGTAAAAATGAGTCCAGTAGAAGCGGCATTTGCAAAATATGCAATCAACTCTTTCTTAGCGACTAAAGTGACGTTCTTTAATCAGTTGTATGATGCTTCTGAATCTATGAACGTTTCATATAAGCGCATACTAAGAGGCATAGAAGCTGATCCTCGTATAGGTGGCTCTCATACCAAAGTGCCTGGATTTGATGGTAAGCGTGGCTTTGGTGGTGCTTGTTTTCCCAAAGACACTAAGGCATTTAACAAAGCTTTTAATCGCTTCACCCTTCTTGATAATGTCGTCACAATTAATAACGAATATCGTAAAGAATACAATTTGGACGATAGAGAAAAAGCACAGAATATTAACTATGAAACGAAAGGAAATGATACATGAGTATTATGGACAAGCTAAAGACTAACAGCAGGATTAAAGCTACAGATGTTCTTGCAGACTCGAAAATATTTAATACAAAAGAGCAAACATCGACTAGTGTTCCTATGGTGAACGTTGCATTATCAGGTGACGTAGATGGTGGATTAAATGCTGGATTGACAGTATTAGCAGGACCTTCTAAGCACTTTAAAACTTCATTCGCATTATTAATGGCTGGAGCATATCTTGATAAACACAAAGACGCAGTAATGTTATTTTATGATTCAGAGTTTGGTTCACCGCAATCTTACTTCGAACAATTTGGTATTGATACTACACGTGTAATGCACACGCCTATCATGGACATAGAACAGCTTAAGCACGACATCATGTCACAACTAGAAGGCATAGAAACAAAAGACAATGTGGTTATTGTTATTGACTCTATAGGTAATATGGCTTCTAAAAAAGAACGAGACGATGCTCTTGACGAAAAATCAGTTGCGGATATGAGTCGTGCAAAGCAGTTAAAGTCTTTGTTCCGTATGTGCACACCTTACTTGAAGATAAAAAATATCCCATTATTAGCAGTCAATCACACATATCAAACTCAAGAGATGTTCTCTAAGGCAGTTGTGTCTGGTGGCACTGGTATATATTACTCTGCTGATAACATATGGATATTAGGCAGACGTCAGAATAAAAAAGGCACAGAGATTGAAGGTTATGACTTTGTGATTAATGTTGAGAAGTCTCGTTTTGTTAAAGAGAAATCTAAGATACCGATTACTGTGTCGTGGGATGGTGGAGTAGAAAAATATTCTGGTCTATTAGAGGTTGCCCTAGCTGGTAATTATGTAGGCAAACCTTCTAATGGATGGTATTGTCGAATTGATCAAGAAACAGGCGTATTAGAAGACCCTAAAGTGCGTGAAAAAGATACACTTAACACACAGTTTTGGAAACCTATATTTGAAAATACAGACTTTAAGGAGTTTATTATGAAACAGTATCAAATTGGGCATAAGTCCTTAGTAGATATGGATGCTATTATTGATGGAGATACATCGTGATAGAATGTTTACTTGTCGGAGGTTTATTCTATATTGCTGGAATAGACCTCTATGAAAAACCTTACATGTTGTCAGTTAATAGCATTGTGAAAGTTACTGAACACAGTGAGCAAGCATATTTTAGTTCAGAAAACACATATAAGTTTACAGCGATATACACTGTAAACTCGCCTGAACCAATGATAAAAGAAGACGCATCAATGATAAAAGTCCTAGAGAGCTTAGTACGATGTGAAAAATTGCTTGGCGAAGACGTTTGAGCTTTACACCTATTAAGGAATATGATATAATGAATTTAATTGAAAATGAAGACTACGAACTAATTCCAAAAGATGTAGAAGGATGGGATATACGCATCTTAAAAGGTGATTACGTAGAGACTGTAATATCATTCTCTACGCTAAAATTGGATGAAGTGACGGAATCTATTAGGTTTAGTTTTGATATAGTTTCATCACCTAATACAGAATTGACAGTTGACAACAATCAATTCAATCGTTATGTAGGCGGAATACTAGGAAATATTTTAGAAATAGGAACGACGAATGATACAAACGGAAGCCATAAACCTAGAGCAAACGATACTCAGGAACTTATTAACTAATGAAAAATTCACACGTAAAGTTTTGCCTTTCGTTAAGCCTGAATACTTTCAAGGTGTGTATACGCAGTTGTTCAAAGAAGTGGGTAAGTTTGTTAATAAATATAATAAGCTCCCACAACTTGAAGAGTTTAAGATTGAACTAGACCAGAACGATCGCTTTGGTGATAACAATTATGCTCAAGCTATGGAAATACTACCCCACGTCTTTAAAGCAGAAGATGTTAATCACCAATGGATTTTAGACACCACTGAAAAGTGGTGTCAAGATCGTGCAATATATAATGCTATTATGCAATCGTTTACTATAATTGATGGTAAGCATGAGACGTTAAGTAAAAATTCTTTACCTGACATCTTAACTGATGCTTTGGCTGTATCATTTGATACTAATGTTGGTCACGACTACATAGAAAATGTAGAAGAACGTTTTGATTTTTATCACTCACAAGAAGAAAGAATACCTTTTGACCTTGATTACTTCAATAGAATTACAGGTGGCGGTCTACCAAACAAGACATTAAACATTGCTTTGGCTGGCACAGGTGTTGGTAAATCATTGTTCATGTGTCACGTAGCGGCTGGTGCTTTGTGTCAAGGCAGAAACGTACTGTATATCACAATGGAAATGGCAGAAGAACGCATAGCCGAACGTATTGATGCAAACTTATTAGATATGCCTATTGGTGATCTTGATACATTGACTAAGACTATGTTAAAAGATCGTGTTACTAACATTAGACGTGCTGGTAATGGTAAACTTATAATTAAAGAATACCCTACAGGGCAAGCAAACACTTCCCATTTTCGTGCGTTACTAAACGAGTTGAAGTTAAAGAAGAAGTTTGTTCCTGAAATAATCTTTGTTGATTATCTTAACATATGTGGCTCTGCACGGATGAAGGCAATGGGTGGATCAATTAACTCATATACATATATCAAAGCCATAGCAGAAGAGATGAGAGGACTTGCAGTTGAATTTAACTTACCGATTGTGTCTGCAACGCAGACGACACGTACTGGTCACACTAGCTCAGATCCTGGGCTTGAAGATACGTCCGAGTCTTTTGGATTACCCGCAACAGCCGACTTAATGTTCGCTCTAGTATCTACAGAAGAACTAGAAGATCAAGGTCAAATTATGGTCAAGCAACTTAAGAATAGATACAACGATCCTAATAAAGATAAACGTTTCTTAATCGGTGTAGATAAAAGCAAAATGCGTCTGTATGACGTAGAGTTGGGTACAGAAGGTATCATAGACGATAGACCTGTATTCGATAAGTCTCAAGTCCAACAAAAGTTTAACGAATTTAAAGTAGGATAATACTATGAAAGTAAAACTAATAGCATGTACACAACCTATTAAAGGTGCGATTATAGGCATTGATAGTATGCAAGACTTGATTTCGTATTGTGCAAAAGTATCTAATCCTAGCGGACAGATGAATATGGAATCTGCTGACAAGCTTTTAAATTATCTTATGAAGCATAAACATTGGTCGCCATTTGAAATGGCGTCAGCTACGATAGAAATAGAAACTACACGTGACATTGCACGCCAGTTACTACGGCATCGGTCAATGGCGTTTCAAGAGTTTTCACAACGTTATGCTGATCCTCGGAGCATGGAAACCTCATTTGTTGTGCGTGAGGCACGTATGCAAGACCCTAAGAATCGTCAAAACTCTATACCGACTGATGATATTGTATTAAAAGCTTGGTGGGATGCTCAACAGAAATTCTTACTTGAACATACCAAACGCATATATAATGAAGCTATAGAGTATGGTATTGCCAAAGAGCAGGCACGTTGTATCTTACCAGAAGGTAATACAGTGTCACGATTGTATGCAAACGCTTCTATTCGGTCTTGGATACATTACATCGAATTACGTTCTGGTAATGGAACACAATTAGAACACATGGAACTTGCACGTGCTATAGCCTATGCAATCAACATACAGTTTCCTATGATTAAGGAGTTTGTTAATGACTGAGATCAATCTACGCAATAAAGCCTTGTTAAGTACACTAGATGGTTTTATTGATGAGTTCTTTCATACAAAAGGATACGATAATCCTGAACATGTGATTTCTGCAAAAAAAATTAGAACAGATCACATGCACCCTTGTAGCCGAGATTACTTAGAAGTAATGTTAGAAAATCAAGAATACCATGAAGGATTTCCTGAAACACACATGGCTCAACCTATGTCTAGTATGGTGGCAAACGATCATATATGGAGTGCTTTTAGAGACAAAGTAAGGTATGACTTTGCCAAAACTATTGGTGCGCAACATAATGCTTTAATAAACTACTATCCGCCTATGGGTCACGTAGGTTGGCACACTAATTGGAATGCCAATTGCTATCAAGTATTGTTTACATGGTCAAAAAATGGTGATGGTTACTTTAGGTATTATGATCAAAGTCAAGATAAGATTATAACTGTACAAGATAAACCTGGTTGGCAAGCTAGGCACTATTATTTTGGACGTAAAGATGAGCCAGAGCATCATTGTTGGCACTCTGCATGGGCTGGATGTGATCGTATTACATTGGCATATAAGTTTATTAATGGTAGCAAAATCAATTATCTTGATGAGACTGCAAGATTGTTGAGAGATCATTTAATAGAAGAAATGGAATCTGAGGAATAAATAATGGGTAAATTACTTTCTACATTCGTTAGTACCGAAGGCAGCATTTTAAATGGACAGTATTGTGAAATACACGCCAATATAAAAGAAGAGTATTTCTATATCAAATGGTTTACACCAGATAAGAATGAATTTTATAGACTAGAGTTTCTTGGTAAGTCTTTACATGACGTTGAAGAACATGCAAACAATTGGCTGGTTGCCTCAGAGGTTCTATCATAATGTTTACTGTTGATATGGTAGATGATGAGTCTCGCATAACATTGCTAGATGAGACTGGGGAGTTAGATGACGTTATAGTCAATATCTATGATGATTATTGTCACATAATACAGCACGATGATACCACTGGTAGGACTGATGTTATTACTATGACATCACTACAGTATTGGGAGCTTATGCATGCTTGGAATAAATCGACTGGTGCATACAAAACTACCTAAAAATAAGTGTTGACAAACTCTTTCAAATCGTTTAATTATAATGTATAAGTTAAACAGAAAGAGAACCAATGCTAGTTCAAACCACAATGACTGAAAACAACAAAATGTGTTACAGCCTTGAAGCGCGTGGCACTAAGTATGAAGTTGTTAATGATCGTGACGGCTTCTATGCTGTTTGGTCTAAGCGTAATAGCTTGACAAATACTCAGCTAGTTCTTATGACTTTGAAAGAAATGAAGTCACGTTCTAAAGCTCTTAATCACTTAGCAACTCTTATCGAAATGGAGGTATGATATGTATGACGATAACTTATTTTCAGATTTTCACAAAGAAGTCTATGGCTTCCGCCCTCGTGGTGTAATCATGGATAACTGGAACTCAATGGCACCTGCTGAAAAGCAAGTTCGTTGGGATCAGCTTTGCGAAGAAATGCATGAAGAAGAAACAAGGAGATTGAAATGCTAGAACAGTATGAAAATGAAATCAAAAAGTTAGAAAAATATCTAACTACGTTCTATGGTAACACTTCATCAGTAAGAATGAAGAAGTACGCAATTGAGAAGAAGATTGCCAAATACCAAGACATCGTTGATGAAATGAAGTTAATACTTGCAATGGACAAATAAAATGAAAAACGCATACATGAATGACATCGACATCCAAGCATTAGCCGAAGCGGCTTTGACATCTTACGAAGCAACAGCATCTTGGAAGCGAGCATTTGATGCCGCTGTTGAGTTTGCCGCTGACGAATGGGAAATCAAAGCAACACAATCTCAAGCGGCAACAGCCGTACGCATCGCGCAAACAGGTTGGCAGGGAATTAGACAAAGCGTCAAAAAAGTAATTTATCATCCTCAATATTAATTTAAATTATTTTCATTTAGGGCTTGACAACCCCGAATCGGTGTGCTATTAAAATAGTATAGAAACAAAGAAAGTGAGACTTGCACATGACATATGAAGAACAAAGCGAATACTTCGGTTTCCACCAAGATGCTCTGAACTACAACTCAATCTGGTCTTGTGACACCGAGTTCACTAGCCTTGATCAAGTGATGTATGAAGGTGAGTGGGAAGGTACTGCCTGTAAGGGTGACAGTCAACAGAAGATCACTTATGAAGTTATTTCTAAAGATGCTACAGTTGAGCAGATGATGAACAACACTCAAGAGAAGATCGTCTACAAAGCCTATGTCATAGGTAATACTGTCAAAGAGTTTTGGAAAGCCGCCGAATACTTGATCACACAGTCTGCTATTGAGCAAGACAACCACCACAAATATGTGGAAGGTTTCGATAGACAAGCAGACGGCTCATTTGAATTAGTAACAGGATCTTAATATGTTAGATTTTTTTCCTTCCGCCTACGAACTTCCATCAGCTAGTGAGTGTAAAGATTACGCTCATTACTGCCAGACCAGAACTGCTGTTGGTCTTGGTGTTATGCCAAAAGATTTATTTATTGAAATAAAAGGGTTGACAAACCAATCCGAATCAAATATAAAGATGGTATAGAAACAAAGAAAGCGAGAATCACATGTTTAGAATTCCTAATTTTTATCAAGACGAAGTTTCCTTCCAAGAGGGTTGGGATACTATGACACGACATGGTCGAGGCGATACTCTTGAAGGTATGAACGCAATGCAGAACGCTTGGGATGAATACATCGCAAGTCAAAATGATTTGTTCAACGGCAAAGTAGCTGTTGTAGCTTTTGAAGATGATGATGAATTCTTTGATCACTATAGCGGTGAAGTTAATGCCTACAACGCCGTGTTCTCAAACATGCAACCAATGTTCGCTTAAAGGAGATATTGTAATGGTAATAAGAAACTTAAATATGACACAAAATTTGGGTTATGTATTAACTCCTGCACCTGAAGTATCAGAAGATTTTAAATTAGGATTGCTACGTATTGAAGCTGAAAACGCAAAGATTTATGCTGAAGAATATGGTGATGAAATTTGTGTGGAAGTTGACAAATGAATACAGTAGTTTTAATGGCGTTATTGGCACAAGATCCAGAAGGTATGGAGTGCCTAGCCAAAAACATATATTTCGAATCTCGTAATCAATCACATTTAGGTCAAATGGCAGTCGCCCATGTGACTATTAATCGTGTATTAGATAAGCGTTATCCAGATACAGTTTGTAAAGTTGTACATCAAGGATTGAAGCATAGCAGTGGTGCAATGAAACGTCATAGGTGTCAGTTCTCTTGGTATTGTGACGGACTCACAGACGTCCCTAAGAACATTGATTTATGGTTTCAGTCACACATGGTGGCTTTAGACTCTATTGACCTTTACGAACAGTTTGATGTTTCAGAAGGTTCGACACATTATCACACAACAGGTGTGTATCCTAATTGGGCACCGACACTTGATGAAAAAGTTCGTATTGACGATCACATCTTTTATCGTTGGAACTAAACACCTAGATCATTAATACCAACATCACCTCTTGCAGGGAAGTAGTCAGTCATATGACCTTCCCTGTAAAGGTCTAGTGTAAGACAATGTAGTCCACCATCAAAGAAGTATCTGTGTCGCCAAGGTACGTGGATAGGTTCCATTTTATGCTTTTTAAGATAAGCATTCACTTTTGGGTTCATGTTGTTTACACAAACGTGATGCTCATCTAGCACAAGACAGTTAACGTCAAATACAGTTTCTTCTGTATACCCTACCCAACCATTAAGCCAACTTTCGACAAACATTGTAAACTCGTCGTTGTCTTCTTCTCCAGGCACCCACCATTTACCTAGTACCTTTTTTTTCATTTTTAAAAAGCCGTTGACCTTTTCCCAACTTTGCTCAGGTAAATATAAAAGATCCCAATCAGGAAATGTCTTATCATAAAATTGTATATCTTCTAGGCTTATAATCACTCCTGGCTTTAACGTATGAAAAACTCCGTCATTATGACCACCTATTTTAAGATAGTTTAATCTAATATCTTTTGTAGACTTCAGGAGTTCTTGCTGTTGCCATGGACGAATAGGTGTATCATTTGTATCAATGTAAAGATCACGTCCAACCATAGTATATTGAGGTGCGTGTATAACTTCTTTTTTAAACCCATCCAGACGACGACCTGAAACACTATCGACTCTTAAATCAACGACGTCAGTGTTGTTATATTTTTTTAATAACTTACCCCAAGGATCGTTGGTTTCAATATCTGTGTAAACAATATTGTTACCAACTACAAGTTGTGCATCTCTAGGACACAAGGGTGGCCTAGGCACACCTCCTCTTCCCATACGCATTCTACCTTTTTGATCTACGTGGTTCATAATATTATCATTTGTATCTATTTCAGGACGTAATACAGTGCAACCAAAATCTTTTAATACATTAGAATAATTTTCTAAGTCTTCTTGACACTCATCTGCAATTCTATAGAAACAATCCCTAGTGTCCTTACTCTTAATATCCTTGTAGAATTCTTTGTTATAAGTATCACCAAGGACAACTGTTTTTAATTTGTCCCATTTGTTCCAAATATTGTATTGATTTTTCATAAGGTGCCTCAATGATCTTTTCACGTATAGACTTATCTATGTCATACTATGACGTGTGTTTAGATTACAAATTTATTAGTGATGTCCATAATAAGATACCACAGCTTAATAGTATATATACAAAATATTGTAAGTATAAAAAGTTTCAAAGTCATATGCCTATTTTTGATACTGAATATCTTGATCCGTTACATGACATAATTGGATACTATGATAATGAAAAGTTAATTGCATTTAGTATAATACGTAAGCACAGCACTTCTGATGCAGAAGCGATTCAATTTGCGTGGAATTATGAGAAACCATCTTTAAGTATTGGAGCTAAAAGTCTTTTTACAGAATGTGCCTTGTATAAAGAGAGTGGATATGATTACTTATGGTTAGGTGAAAATCAACCATATAAAAGCAAATTTGATGGATATGAAGAAATGGGACCTCTATAATGGATGTATATACAATTTACGCAGATCACAAAGAAGGTGTAAACGCACACTGGTTTGTAGCTGAAATGAAAAAGTTTTTAAGTAAGATGGAAAAAAACGGAGCGATTGAAAGTTTTCGTATCACTCGAATGAAGCTAGGCTTTAGGTCTATGGACTTGCCAGAGTTTCGCATTGATATGGAATTTAAAGGCTTACAACAATTAGATGATGCTATGACAAATGTGATACGTAATGACGATGATATAGAGAAAGAGCATAAAGGTTTCAATCATCTTGTCGATGTAGAAACGATTCAACACTTCTTATATAGAGACTTCCCTGATGATTAACGAAATGATGGAACTCGAAGAAGACGTATCAGATTGGATAAAAACCTTTGTGAGCCAACCTAACCAGTCTTTGGGATACGAACCTTGTCCATATGCACAAGCTGCATTAGACAAAGGTAAAATACATTGGTGTTATGTTGAGCATAAAAAGGACATAGCAGTTCAACTATATCAATACGCAACATTCAATAAACAGTTTTGGGATAGGATAGAAGTTATCGTAATAGGGATAAAGCCTGATATGATAACAGCCAAAGAACTAGAACAAGAAGTTGATGAAATGAATACACAAGAGTTATTACCAAGAGGTTTTATAGCTTTGCCAGATCATCCTGACGATAAAGAAATTATCAATGGCGTTGAAATGAACCAAGGTAAGTGGGCATTAATACTTTTACAGTCAAAAGATAAGTTAAACCTAGCAAGTCGTAAGTTAGACAGGCTAGGTTATTATGATAGTTGGTCTGAGTCTAATAAAGAGGATGTTTTTAAAGGGCGATAAACTGTAGGTTTCCACCCTTTGTTATCGACTATCATTTGCATCTTTACAGGATTATTCCATACACCTTCTTGGTGACGACTTTTTACTTTATTACTCATTCTTAAATTGAGTGCCATTGTACTTTTGTAAGTCATTAATAATCTCCATTAGCTATATCAAATAGATTCTTAACGCATCCATCAATTCTTTTGTCAAGAGAAGCTATGTCGTCATCAGTTAAAAGGTTTATTTTTTTTTTCAACAAGATTTCCAAGAGCGTAATCAGATAATTCAAGTTATCGTCTGTATCAGCCACCTCACACGCCGCTTCAATTTCAAGATCTGGTATGAGGTCACTCATTATGCAGCTTCTAGCATTGTGAAAGGTACGTTGTACTTAGAACCGCGCATAGAAACGACTGCTTTTTTACTGTTCATTTTTTCAATAATACCAGAAGTGCGTTTTGTTTTTTGCACAACCC
>Ga0209816_1000043_pt1 | contig 95197 bp, 91 predicted proteins | sample CoawatmetaG01DNA_FD_187509 | JGI IMG/M metagenome (GOLD analysis project Ga0209816, IMG submission 187509) | Marine microbial communities from the West Antarctic Peninsula - Coastal water metaG017-DNA (SPAdes) (version 2) | ecosystem: Environmental > Aquatic > Marine > Coastal ...
ATGTAACGAGACATACGAACGGCCTATTTGCTTAACGTGCATCCCGGGCCTTGAGGACCCGAAACACACGAGCCGCCGCCCACATGTCCCTTCATCTTACCTACAATGTCAAAGAGCCGACAAAAACCGACGCCCAGTCAATCCCTCTTTTTGGAGGGCGACCCCGGCGCCTGGATTTCGGTGACCGTAGAAGCGAACCGTGTGGTCCGTCGCTGCGGTGACGTCCCTCTAGGCGGGGTGTTCCGAACGGTCAAACACTTTTTTGCATTTTTCTTTCAGGGGACGTGCAAACCCGCAGAAAAGCTGGGATTTACGGGATGTGAAGACCCCCTCCCCTACCCCCCGCCAGATGGCCACTACCGCGAATCATGCCGACAACCGGCCCGAATCACTTGAGAATCAGGTGCGACGCGCGATTCTGTGGCGATCGGGCAGCCAGATTTTCGCCCAAGCGGTACAATGGGCGGCGACCTTCCTGGTCATCCGGATCCTCGATCCACGCGATTACGGCCTGTACGCGATGACCTCGGTCGTGCTGGTGTTCCTCAACATGCTCAACGGCTACGGCCTGGCGAGCGGGCTGATCCAGCGCGACGACGTGACGCCGCATCAGACGCGGCAGCTGTTCGGGATGCTGATCGCGCTGAACGGGACGCTCGCGATCGTGCAGCTGATCCTCGCGCCGGTCGCCGCCGCCTATTACCGCCAGCCCGAAGTCGCGCAGCTGCTGCGCGTGCAGGCGCTGATCTATTGCGTCACCCCCTTTGCCGCGCTGCCCTATGCGCTGCTCAGCCGGCAGATGGAGTTCCGGCGGCAGGCGACCGCCAATGTCGCCGCCTCGCTGGCGGGTGCGGCGACGGCGCTCGCGGGGGCGCTCGCCGGCCTTGGCGTGTGGACATTGGTGTGGGCGCCGATCGCGCTGTTCGCAGTGCGCGCGGCGATGCTGACCTGGGGTGCCCGATCGCTGATGTGGCCAAGCTTCGACTTTCGCGGCGCCGGCCATCTCGCCCGCTATGGCGGGGTGATGGCGGCGGGGCAGTTCTTCTGGTTCCTGCAGAGTCAAGCCGACGTGTTCATCGGCGGACGCTGGTTCAGCGCCCACCAGCTCGGAATCTACACCACCGCGCTGTTCCTGGCGCAGATCTTCGTGTCGAAGTTCGTGCCGCCGCTCAACGAGGTGGCGTTCAGCGCCTATGCGCGCATTCAGCATGATGACGCCGCGGTGTCGCGCGCCTTCGTGCGATCGGTGCGGATCATCATGCTTGCGGCGATGCCCTTCTACGCCGGCCTTGCCGTCACCGCCTATCCGTTGGTGCTGACGGTGCTCGACGCCAAATGGGTGGAGGTGGCGCCGGTCGTGCAGATCATCGCGCTGGCCATGCCGTTCATGACGATCCAGGTCCTCTATTCCCCCGCCTGCGATGCGCGCGGGCGGCCCGGAATCGGCGCGCGCAACGGCGCGTTCGGCGCGCTGGTGCTCGCCATGACCTTCCTGATCGGGGTGCATTGGGGGCCGGTCGGGCTCGCATGGAGCTGGGTGGTGGCCTACCCGGTGTATCTGGCGGTGAGCAGCTGGCGGTCGCTGCCGGTGATCGGCGTCGCACCGCTGGCGCTGATCCGGGCGGTCGCGCCAGCGGTAGTCGCCGCCGCCATGATGGCGGGCGTCGTCCGACTGGTGGAAGCGCTGCTGCCGCCGCTGGCGCCGCCGGTGCAGCTGGCGATCCTCGTCGGCGTGGGGGCCGCGACCTATGGCGGCTGGCTCGCGCTGTTCGCGCGCGGCACGGTGCGCGAGCTGATCGCGATCCTGCGCAAGCGGCCGCTGCCGGCCTGACGGGGCAGCGCTGACCCGTCCTATCCCTGCTGGATATAGTCGCGCATCGCCGCGGCATCCGCCTCGATCCGGTCGATGCGGTATTTGACCAGATCGCCGATCGAGACGAAGCCGACCATTCGCCCGTCCTCGACCACCGGCAGATGACGGATGCGCCGCCGCGTCATCAGCGACAGTGCGCCAATGACGTTTTCCTGCGCGCCGACGCTCTGCACGGGCTGCGTCATCACCTCGGACAGCGGCCGGTCGAGCGCGCCCGCGCCGGCCTGCGCCAGGCAATGAACGACGTCGCGTTCGGAGAAGATGCCCACCGGCACGCCATCGTCGCAGACCGGCACCGCGCCGATTCGCTTCTCCGCCAGCACCGCCACCGCCTCGCCGACACGCGTCTGCGGGGTCAGCGCGATCACATCGTCGCCCTTGGTGCGCAGGATTGCCGCGATTGTCATGTTCATCCTCCTCCGTCACATCCGACTCGGCCCCGTCCGACTCTTCGGGCCGGATCGGGGTTGAGCAGATCATGTTTGCGCGTCATTGGCAAAGCCATGGATCAGCGCCCCGCCGGACTGGACGATCCCGCGCTCGCGGCGCACGCCTGGGCGCGGTTTCGCAGCATCATGGCGTGGATGATCGCCGTTGCCGCGGCGTGCAGCGCAGGCGCGATCGTCGGCCTCGCCTGCGTACATGGGCCTTTGCGGCTGATCACTATGGCGGCGGTAATTGGCGGGGTCGGCGGATCGATCGCGCTCGCCGGCGCGCTGATGGGTCTGGTGTTCCTGAGTTCGGGCACCGGGCATGACGAACACGTCGAGCGGCACGATCCGCCCGCGCCGGGACCGCGGCACGATCGTTAGACGGCGGGCGCGAAGGCACGCGTCCCCCGCGCCTCAACGCAGAAGCGATTCCCGCGTCGGCGTGGGCGAAGTCATGCGGCACTCCACCCGTATGTGCCGCGGCGAACGCCAGTCGTTGCAGGAGTGGCGTGTCTCGGTGAGTGCCGCGACCACCAAAGCAAAAAGGGCCGGCTCCTCGTCGGAACCGGCCCCTTCTGATATTCGGATAGCGCGCGCTTATTCGGCGGCGGGCACTTCCACCGCGGGCGTGCGCGGTGTGCGACGGCGGCGCGGCTTGGGCGCCTCTTCGTCGGAATCGTTCGCCGCAGCGATGTTGAGCGAAGGCGGCAGGCGATCGGCGTCGACGCCATTGCCCTGATCCTCGGCCGCGGGCGCTTCGACCTGCGCATCCCGACGCGGGCGACCGCGGCGCTTGGGCGCGGGGGCGTCGGCGGCGATCACGGTTTCGGCGCGCTCGGTGAGCGATTCGCCCTCTGCGATCGGATCGGCGCGATGCTGGCCGGCAACCTCGACCGGCGCCTGCTCCGCCTCGAAGCGGGGCCGGCGGACGCGGTCCTCGCGCTGGGGACGGTCTTCACGCTGCGGGCGATCGTCGCGCTGGGGGCGATCGTCGCGATTGCCGCGCTCTTCGCGATTGCCGCGATCGTCCCACGTCCGGCCCTGGCGCTGGTCGCCGTCCTGGCGGTCGCGATCCTGGCGATCCTGACGGTCGCGGCTCTGGCGCTGCGGGCGGTCCTCGCGGCCCTGCCCGTCGCGCGCCTGCCCCTCGCCGTCCTGCTCGCCGGCCCGGATCGGCTCGCCTTCGTCGCCGTAATCCTCGTCGTCGTTCAGGTCGAACGGCTGCTGGCGGCGCGGCTGATTATCCTCGAAGCGGCCGCGCTGATCGGCAAGCACGCGGAAATAATGGTCGGCGAACTGCAGGTAATATTCGGTGTTGACGCGGTCGCCCTGGCGCTGCGCCTCCATGGCGAGGTTCTTGTACTTCTCGAACAGCTGGTTCGCGTTGCCGCGCGCGCGGCTGTCGATGCGGTTGCCGTTGTCGGGACGCCCCTGGCCACCCTGCCGCGGCCCGTTGTTGCCGCCGCCGTTGTTGCCACCACGGCCGCGACGGCGGCCGTTCTGCCGATTGTTAATCAAGCTGATGTCCCATGATCTGAGTAATGGTCCTCAAAACCAATCCGGCCCTTCGGGCCTGACGCACGGTCAAACGGTGCCATCCTTTGCGTCCGCGGCGTGCCCTTCGGGGCGACGCTGGAGCCTGTCACGGCCCCCGCCCATGCGGCGACCTGATGACGAAAGGATGCGGGTGACCGTCCTACGACCCCTTGTGATCGTCGATGGTGCTTGCCCCGGCCCGACCAATAGCTGGCGCGAGGGCGTTCCTACAAGCGAAATATGTGGATGGTCGAGCCATCTTTCAACCGGCGGCGCGGGGCGTGACGAGAAGGCAGCGGTCGCGCTGCCCCAGATCGCGATGGACGACGCTGTCGAGGCCGGCCGCAGCGAACAGCGCGGCGACCGCTGGGGCCTGGGTATGACCGATCTCCACCGCCGCACAGCCGCCGGGCGCGATCAACCGCGCGAGCTGCCCCGCGAGCAGGCGGTAATCGTCGAGGCCATCGGCGCCCGCAAACAAGGCGGAGCCCGGTTCATGGCGGCGCACTTCGTCGGGCAGCGGCTCGTCGGTGCCGATATAGGGCGGGTTGGCGAGGACGAGATCGAAGCGCGCATCGATCGCCGCCGCCCAGTCGCCGCGGACGAAGGCGGTGCGGTGCGCCATCCCCAATGTGACGGCGTTGGATGTGGCATAGGCCAGCGCCTGCGCGGAGCGATCGACACCGATCCCGCGCGCCGGCCATTCGTCGAGCGCGGCGAGCAACAGCGTCCCCGGTCCGGTGCCGAGATCGAGCACGGTTGCGGGCGCGCGGTTGCCGAAATGCGCGAGCGCGGCGATCAGCAGCGTCTCGCTATCAGGTCGCGGCACCAATGCGCCGGGACCGACGGATAGGTCGATCGTCCAGAAGCCGCGCGTGCCGGTAATATAGGCCACCGGCTCGTGCGCCGCGCGCCGTTCGACCAGGCCTGCGAAGGTGGGGGGGACGGGCCGCTCCATGTCGAGCAGCAGCGCGTTGCGATCGATCCCCAGCGCGTGCGCCATAAGCAATTCCGCATCGAGCCGCGCGGTGGGGGAAAAGCCGAAGCGCGCGGTGGCGTCGGCGAGCGCAGCGCGGAGGGGAGTCACCATCCACCCGCTTCGTCATCCCGGCGAACGCCGGGAACCATGGACACGCGACGCATGTGTTGCACCCTCACGCTGGCCATACCGCCGTCCATGGATCCCCGCCTGCGCGGGGATGACGGTGTGGGGAGGAAAGCCGCCCCCTCACCCGCGCCCTCACCCATCCAGCGACGCCAGCCGCTCCGCCTCGTCCTCGGCGATCAGCGCGCCGATCAGTTCGTCCATCTCGCCCTGCAGGATTTCGGGCAGGCGATGCAGCGTCAGGTTGATGCGATGATCCGTCACGCGACCCTGCGGGAAATTGTACGTCCGGATGCGCTCGGATCGGTCGCCCGATCCCACCATCGCGCGTCGCGTGCCCGATCGTTCGCTCGCCAGCCGCTCGCGTTCGGCTTCGTACAGGCGCGTGCGCAGCACCTTCAGCGCCTTGGCCTTGTTCTTGTGCTGCGACTTTTCATCCTGCTGGATCACGACCAGGCCGGTCGGCAAGTGCGTGATGCGCACCGCGCTGTCGGTGGTGTTGACCGACTGGCCGCCGGGACCCGACGAGCGATACACGTCGATGCGCAGGTCCTTGTCGTCGATGCGCACGTCGACCTCTTCGGCCTCGGGCAGCACCGCGACGGTGGCGGCGGAGGTGTGGATGCGGCCGCCCGCCTCGGTGACGGGCACGCGCTGCACGCGGTGGACGCCCGCCTCGAACTTCAGTTTCGCGAACACGCCCGTGCCGGTGACGCTGGCAACGACTTCCTTGAACCCGCCCGCATCGGACGACGAGCTGGAGATCACCTCGACCCGCCAGCCCTGCGTTTCGGCGTAGCGCTGGTACATGCGCAACAGGTCGCCGGCGAACAGCGCCGCCTCGTCGCCGCCGGTGCCGGCGCGGATTTCGAGCATCGCCGCGCGTTCGTCCGCCGCATCGCGCGGCAGCAATGCGAGCGCCAGCCGCCGGTCCGCCGCCTCCAGCGCGCGGGCGTTGTCGCGCAGCTCCTCCGCGGCCAGGCTGCGCAATTCCTCGTCGCCGGTATCCTCCGCCATATAGGCGAGGCTGTCCGCCTCCTGCCGTAAGCGCCGCACCTCGCTGGCCGCCTGCGCGACGGGTTCCAGCTCGGCATATTCCTTCGACACCGCGACGAAGCGGTCAGAGGGCAGGTCGCCCGTCGCCATCTGCGCCTGCAATTCGTCCCGCCGCGCCTCGATCTGCGCGATCCGTTCGGGGGAGATGGTGGTCATGCGCGTGCCGCTCCCACTCCGTCATTCCCGCGCAGGCGGGAATCCAGACGCGCAGACGCTGCGGCTCCTGCCAGACGGCAGCGGTTATGGATCCCCGCCTGCGCGGGGATGACGACGGGGGTCATCGCAGCGCCTCGGCCACGTCCGCAAAGGCGACCTTCCGCTGGTCCCCCGTCGCCAGATCCTTCACCGCCACGACGCCCGCCGCCAGTTCGTCGTCGCCCAGGATCAGGGCATAGCGCGCGCCGAGGGCATCCGCCTTGGCGAGCCGCTGCTTCATCTTGCCCTTGTACGCCATGTCCACCGCCACACCGCCGCGGCGCAGATCGGCAAGCAGACCGAGCGCCCGCGCTTCCGCGGCCGCGCCCATGGGCACGATCACCGCATCGATCGTCGCCTTCGCCGGCTCGTCCAGCAGCATCGCCAGCCGCTCGACACCCGCCGCCCAGCCGACACCAGCGGTAGAAGCGCCGCCGAGGCTCTCGACCAGCCCGTCATAGCGCCCGCCGGCCAGCACGGTCCCCTGCGCCCCCAGCCGATCGGTGACGAACTCGAAGGCCGTGTGCCGGTAATAGTCCAGCCCGCGCACCAGCCGCGGGTTGCGCGTCCAGCGGACCCCCGCCGCATCCAGCCCCGCCGTCACCGCATCGAAGAACGCGCGCGCGTCCGCCGTCAGATAGGCGTCGATATCGGGCGCCGCGTCGGCGATAGGCCGGTCGCGCGGGTCCTTCGAATCGAGGATGCGCATCGGGTTTTTCTCGAGCCGCGTCAGGCTGTCTTCTGACAGGTCCCCGCGATGCGCCTCGAAATGCGCCACCAGCCCCGCACGCCACGCGTCGCGCGTTTCGGCGTCGCCCAGGGTATTGAGCTGCAACGTCACGCCCTCGGCAATGCCTAGCTCGTGCAGCAGCTGGTCCGCCATCACCAGCAGCTCGACGTCCGCCGCGGGCTCGGGCGCGCCCAATATCTCGGCGTCGATCTGGTGGAACTGGCGATAGCGCCCCTTCTGCGGGCGTTCGTAGCGGAACACCGCACCGCTCGTCGCGACCTTCAGCGGCGCGTACTGCTGCCAGCCTTCCGTCAGGAACGCGCGCGCGATACCTGCGGTGAACTCGGGCCGCAGGGTCAGCGAATCGCCGCCGCGGTCAGGAAAGGTGTACATCTCCTTCGACACGACGTCGGTCGTCTCGCCGATCGAGCGGGCGAAGACCTCGGTCGCCTCGAACACCGGCAGGTCGACGCGCTGGAAGCAATACAGGCGGCGGACGCGTTCGAACGTCTCGATCACGGTCGCGAAACGGCGCTGCTCGTCGCCGAAGATATCCTGGGTTCCGCGCACCCGGCGCGGCGTTTCGATACGGGCCATATGGTGGCGGTATCTAGGGTCCAGACCCATAACTGACAACGGCCGTGACGGAGCCGTATTTGGCGCCAGGCCAGGAGCAAGGAGGGAGCGATGCCGAAGCATCGTAACCGACGCGCGACGCCGCCCGGCGCCAAATACGGCCCGCCGCACAGCGGTCGCGCGGAGCCGCCCGCCGGACGGCGTCGCTTGCTTGCGCGTGGCGCAGCCACGCGTCTGCGCTGCGCTCCTTGCCGGCGGGCGGCTCCGCGCGATCACGGTCATTGGCAGTTGTGGGTCTGGGCCCTAGGCGACGCTGATCCCAAGCGCTAGCACCCGACGCATGAGCAATCCGCGCCGCTATTGGGGAATCGGCAACCGCATCGCACCGCCGCGCTTCGCGCTGTTCGGGGCGATCTTCGCCATCGGGCTGGCCGCCCTGATCCCGATCGTCGGCAAGGGGCGCGGGATCATGGGGGCGTTCGATGCCGCCGCGATCGTCTTCCTTTTGTCGCTCGTCTCGCTGTTTCGCCACGCGAATGCCGCGCGGATGCGACAGGCGACGCGGGAAAACGACGCCAATCGCGCGCTGCTGCTGGCGATCACCGCAGCGACGATGGGCGTGATCCTAGTCGCGGTGGCGGGCGAGCTTAAGGGGCGCAACGATACGCTGGCGATCGTGCTGGTGGTGACGACGCTGGCGCTGAGCTGGCTGTTTTCCAACATGGTCTACGCCATGCATTACGCGCATCTGTTCTACAGCGCCGACGACGGTGGCGAGGGGGACGCGGGCGGCATCGACTTTCCAGGGTGCAAGGAACCCGATTACTGGGACTTCCTGTATTTCAGCGCGACGCTGGGCATGACGTTCCAGACTAGCGACGTCTCCATCACCTCGCGGCGCATTCGCCGCGTCGTGCTCGGCCAGTGCCTCGCCGCCTTCGTCTTCAACCTCGGCGTGATCGCCTTCACCATCAACGTGCTGGGCGGCGGCGGCGGAAACTAAGTCCTTCTCGTCTCGTCACCCCGGATTTCATCCGAGGTCCCGCTGTTGCCCACAGAGAAAGAAGAAGCGGGATCCCGGCTCAAGGCCGGGATGACGGGCGGGGATATCGGATGGTGCCAGATCACGGGGCGGAATTCCCCGTTGCCCGCGTAAGGGCTGGACGCCGCGGCTTTGCGAAGCTTACACCGGCGTATTCGTTTCTTGCCGAAGGCTCGCCATGCTCCGTTCCATCGCCGTCGCCTCCCTGCTCCTGTCCACCGCCGCGCCGGCCCTTGCACAGGTCCCGCCCGGCAATTCGGCACCGCAGCCGGTGCCCTTCGTCGACACGATCCCGGCGCCGCAGGACACGCCCTATCCCGGCACGATCCTGCTCAACGTCGATGCGACCAACACCGAACAGGGCATCTTCCGCGTGAAGGAGACGATTCCCGTCGCCAAGGCGGGGCCGATGGCGCTGCTGTTCCCCAAGTGGCTGCCCGGCGCGCATAGCCCGCGCGGTGAGATCGAAAAGCTGGCCGGCCTCGTCATCAAGGCGAACGGCCGCGTCATTCCGTGGACGCGCGACATGGTCGACGTCTTCGCCTTCCACATCGACGTGCCGCAGGGCGCGCGCAATCTGGACGTCGAGTTCCAGTTCATCTCGGCCACCAAGCCCGATCAGGGCCGCATCGTCGCGACGCCCAACATGATCAGCCTCGAACCCAACTCGGTCAGCCTGTATCCCGCGGGCTATTTCACCCGTCAGATCCCGATCCAGATGACGGTGAAGTTCCCGACCGGCTGGACCGCGGCGGGCGCGGTGCCGGCCAAGGCGAACGGTTCGACCTATGTCTACGACAAGACGAATTACGAGATCCTGGTCGATTCGCCGCTGCTCGCCGGCCGCTACGGCAAGACGTGGCCGCTGTCGGAGCGCGTGAACCTCAACGTCTTCGCGGACGATCCCAAGGAACTCGCCGCGACGCCCGAGCAGATCGACGCGCACAAGCGGCTGGTCGAGCAGGCCGAAAAGACGTTCGGCGCGCATCATTACGACCATTACGAATTCCTGCTGTCGATCAGCGACCAGCTGGGCGGCATCGGGCTGGAGCATCACCGCTCGTCGGAGAACGGCGTGACGCCGGGCTATTTCACCGAATGGAATGCCAGCCCCGGCCGCCGCAACCTGCTGCCGCACGAATTCACCCACAGCTGGGACGGCAAGTTCCGCCGCGGCGCGGAGCTGTGGACGCCCGACTATCGCACGCCGATGCGCGACAAGTCGCTGTGGGTCTATGAAGGGCAGACGCAATTCTGGGGCTATGTGCTACAGGCGCGCTCGGGCCTCGTCAGCAAGCAGGACACGCTGGACGCCTATGCCGGCATCGCCGGCAGCTATGATCTTGCCCCGGCGCGCCAGTGGCGCGACCTGATCGATACCACCAACGATCCCATCATCTCGGCGCGCCGCCCGAAGGGCTGGACCAGCTGGCAGCGCAGCGAAGACTATTACAACGAAGGCCTGATGGTCTGGATGGAAGTCGATGCGATGCTCCGCCAGAAGTCGGGTGGCACCAAGTCGATCGACGATTTCGCCAAGGCCTTCTTCGGCATCCGCAACGGCGACTGGGGTGAGGTCACCTACACGTTCGACGACGTCGCCAACACGCTGAACGCCATCGTCCCCTATGACTGGGCAAGCTTCCTCACCAAGCGCCTGACCGAGACGGGCCAGCCCGCGCCGGTCGATGGCTTCGCGATGAACGGCTACAAGCTCGTCTACACCGCCGAACCGACGAAATACTTCACCAACGCCGAGAAAAGCGGCGGCGTGAACGTCACCTATTCGATCGGTCTGTCGGTGGCCAAGGACGGCGAGGCGACCGCAGTGATCTGGGACAGCCCGGCGTTCAAGGCGGGCATGGACGTCGGCACCGTCATTCAGGCAGTCAACGGCACCGCCTATAGCGGCGACGTGCTGAAGGCGGCGATCGTCGCGGCACAGACCTCGAAGGAGCCGATCAAGCTGCTGGTCAAGAGCGGGCCGCGTTATCGCGAAGTCGCCATCGACTATCACGGCGGTCCCCGCTATCCGCGCCTCCAGAAGACTGGCACCGGCGAAACCGGACTCGACAAGCTTCTGATGCCGCGCTGAGGGGCAGCAGGCATAAGATTATCAAGGGACTTTCATGCGTATCGATCTGATTCCGGTCGGCAAGAGCCCGCCCGACGACCTCAACGTCATCATCGAGGTGCCGACCGGCGGCGAGCCGGTCAAATATGAGTTCGACAAGGCGTCGGGCGCGCTGTTCGTCGATCGCATCCTGCACACGCCGATGCGCTATCCGGCGAATTACGGCTTCGTGCCGCACACGCTGTCGCCGGACGGCGATCCGCTCGACGCCTTGGTCGTCGCGCGCTCGCCGTTCATCCCGGGCTGCGTCGTGCGCGCGCGTCCGATTGCGGTGCTGAATCTGGAAGACGAAGCCGGCGGCGACGAAAAGCTCGTCTGCGTCCCGGTCGATTCGACCTTCCCCTATTATTCGAACGTCGGGGAAAAGGACGATCTGCCGGAGATCGTCTTCGAACAGATCGAACACTTCTTCACCCACTATAAGGACCTGGAGAAGAAGAAGTGGGTGCGCATCGGCACCTGGGGCGACCGCGAGGAAGCGCGCCGTATCGTGATGGAAGCGATCGACCGCTACGACGCCGCCAAGAAGCAGGGCGAAGAGCCGCACGACCACGACGTCCCCGGCCGCGACTGATCCACGCCGAAAATCCTCCCTCGCGTCAGCGGGGGAGGGGACCTTTCGAAACGCGAATGGTGGAGGGGGCGGCGCCACGCGCAACGCCCCCTTTTGCAACCGAACTCCTCCCCCGCCAGGGGGAGGTGTCAGCGCGCACGCGCTGACGGAGGGGGAGGGACGCGGCGCCCGTACTACACGCGAAATCGCTTATCTCTCCCACCATCCCTCGGTGAGCGCCGCGCGGCCGCCTCCTCGCCAGGGTAGGAATCAGGCCCCCGCCATCCGCCTGAGCGCCTCGCCCTCGACGCGCTGCACCGTCCAGTCCTCTAGCCCCACCGCCCCCATCCGGCGGTAGACCGCGATTGCATCGGCATTCCAGTCGAGCACCGCCCATTCGAAGCGCGCGCAGTTCCGCTCCACGGCTATGCCAGCGAGATAGCGCAGCAACGCGCCGCCCACGCCCCGCCCGCGCGCCACCGGCGTCACGTATAGATCCTCCAGATACAGGCCCCGCCGCCCCTTCCACGTCGAAAAATTGTGGAAGAACAGCGCGAAGCCGACGGGCGCCCCCGCCTCTTCGGCGATCACCGCTTCCGCCGCCGGCTGCGGCCCGAACAGCGCCTCGCCCAGCATCGCCTCGGTCGCCTCGACCGCATCGGGCTCACGCTCGAACGCGGCGAGGTCCTGCACGAAGCGCAGGATCGTCGCGACATCGTCGGGCGTTGCGGGGCGGATCGAGATGTCGGTCATAACGATGCTTCCGTTTGCGGAGCGGGGATCGGGCGGCGCACCGCGACCAGGCACCCGGCGATGATGAGCAATGCGCCCGCGACCGTCCACGGCGACACGCGCTCGGCGAAGACCAGCCAGCCGAACAAAGCGGACCAGACGAAGGCGGTATATTCGACCGGCGCCAACACCTGCGCCTCCGCCCGCGCATAGGCCCAGGCGAGCGCGACCGCCGACACCGATCCCAGCGCCGCCGATGCGGCGATCGCGGGCAACTGCTCGGCGCGCGGCACGCCGGCGAACCAGGGTGCGCCGATCAGCAGCAGTCCGCCCAGCACGATGCTGGTGAACAGCGCCACCTCCAGCGGATCGGCCGCCTGCGCCTGCCGCCGCAGCAGGATCAGGCTGCCCGCATACAGGACCGACGCGACCAGGATCGCGACGCTGCCCAGCACCATGTCTTCCGACGCGCGCGCCTGTACCTGACCCGCGGCGATCGCGAACACACCGAGGCTTGCGACCAGCGACCCACCGATCGCGCTGCGCTGGATGCGTTCGCCGAGCGTCAGCGCGGCCAGGAACAGCGCGATCAGCGGCGCGAGGAAGGTCAGCGCCACCCCCTGCGCCATCGGCACGCGCACGAGTCCCCAGAAGAACAGCAGCACCGACGCGCCGCCGACGCCGCCGCGCGCCAGATGCAGCCGCAGCGCCGCCCACGCCGGCCACCGCCCGCCCCGCGCGATGAAGATCGGCGCCAGCAACGCCACCCCCGCCACCGATCGCCAGAGCACGGCAAAGTAAGCGCCGCTCGCAACGGACAGCCCCTTCATGATGGCATCCATACCCGCATAGACGGCGATCCCACCCGCGGCGACGCCGAAGGCGGTGATGGGGGATGTAGCGCGGCTCATCGGATCAGGCGGATGTCGACATCCAGTCCCAGTCCCATCCATTTGGCATCAGCAGTCAGGACGGTGGCATCCAGCATCAGTCCCATCGACAGACAGGCTCGATCGGCAAAGGACGTATCGGTCCCGGTCAGCTGCGAATGGAGGGCTGCCGAAACCCGAGCCTGACGGACATCGAACGCAACGACCGAAATGCCCAGCCGCGAGAGTTGCGTTTCGACCAGCATCGGATCCATGCCGCGGCGTGCAACCTTGTGGAGCACCTCATCGAGATTGACGGCGTTCAGCACAGCGCCATCGCAGACGTCCGCGACCATGTCGCCGCCCACCTCATCGAAGATCATCGCGAGAATGGCGGAGGCATCGATGACAAGGGTGCTCACGCGCCCGTCTCGCCTGCCTCTCGCCGCGCCTCCATCGCGCGGTCTTCGAGCAGCTCGGCGACGACGCTGCCGTGCGGAGCGATATCTTCTCGCATCGATCGGAAGGATTGCCGGACGTCATCGACGATTTGCTCACGCGTTCGCAACACGACGGCGCCCTTGGCGTCGCGATCGATGACCAGCGAATCGCCATCCTTGATGCCGAGCTCGCGGCGGATATCCGCCGGGATCACCACCTTGCCGCCCGCGATCACCTTGGCATGATAGGTCATGTCAGAACCTCCAGGTCCCGACCTATAGCACAGAACCTATTCGGCCGCCACGACCTGTGGCGCGGCTGACGCCGCCTCGATCTCCGCCGCCTTGGCTTCGACCAGCCGGACGATGTGGTCGATCATGCCCTCGTCTTGGACGTGGTGATCGGTGACGCCCGACAGATAGACCATGTGCTTGCCGTTGCCGCCGCCGGTGATGCCGATGTCGGTCTCACGCGCTTCGCCGGGGCCGTTGACGACGCAGCCGAGCACCGACAGGCTCATCGGCGTGCGAATGTGCTGGAGCCGTTCCTCGAGCGCCTGCACGGTGCGGATCACGTCGAACCCCTGCCGCGCGCACGACGGGCACGACACGACACGCACGCCGCGGTTGCGGATGCCGAGCGCCTTCAGGATCTCGAAGCCGACGCGCACCTCGTCCTCCGGTTCGGCGGAGAGTGAAACGCGGATCGTGTCGCCGATCCCGTACCAGAGCAGGCTGCCGATCCCGATCGCCGACTTCACGGTGCCGCCGACGAAGCCGCCCGCTTCGGTGATGCCGAGGTGCAGCGGGCAATCCACCGCCTCGGCGAGCTGCTGATAGGCCGCGACCGCCAGGAACAGGTCCGACGCCTTCACCGCGACCTTATATTCGTGGAAATCGTGGTCCTGCAGCAGCTTGATGTGGTCGAGCGCGCTTTCCACCAGCGCATCCGGACACGGCTCGCCGTATTTTTCGAGCAGGTCCTTTTCCAGCGACCCACCGTTGACGCCGATGCGGATCGCGCAGCCGTTGGCCTTGGCGGCGCGGACAACTTCGGCGACGCGTTCCGACGACCCGATATTGCCCGGATTGATGCGCAGGCAGGCCGCGCCGGCATCTGCTGCCTCCAGCGCGCGCTTGTAGTGGAAGTGGATGTCCGCGACGATCGGCACGCGCGATCCCCGCACGATCTGCTTCAGCGCCGCGGTCGATTCGACGTCGGGGCAGGAGACGCGGATGATGTCGACGCCCGCATCTTCGCAGCGGCGGATCTGGTCGATCGTCGCGCGGATATCGGGGGTGGGCGTGTTGGTCATCGTCTGCACGGTGACGGGCGCATCGCCGCCGACGGGGACGGTGCCGACCATGATCTGGCGGCTCTGACGGCGGACGATGTCGCGCCACGGACGTAAGGACATGGCGTCTATATACAGCAGCCGGGTTGCGGTTCAAAGACGCTGGTGTAGGGCAGCAGCAGTTCCATGACGCGCGCCCCAATTCCTCGCCATTACGGCCTCGACTGGCTGCGCGTTGCCGCCTTTGCGATCCTGATCGTCTATCATGTCGGCATGGTGTTCGTGCCCTGGGGCTTCCACGCCAAGAGCGCGCATGGCGCCGACTGGGTGGTACTGCCAATGCTGGCGGTGAATGCATGGCGATTGAGCCTGCTGTTCGTCGTATCGGGCTATGCCAGCCGGGCGTTGCTGACCCGCGCGCACGGTCCCGGCGGCTTTCTGCGCCAGCGTTCGCTGCGCCTGTTGGTGCCGCTGGCGTTCGGCGTCGCGGTGATCGTGCCGCCGCAAAGCTGGGTCGAGCTCGTCACGCAGCACGGCTATCGCGCCGGGTTCGCGACCTTCTGGACTTACGATTATTTCCGCTTCGGCAGGCTTGGTGGGATCGGCCTGCCCGCGCTCAACCATTTGTGGTTCGTCGCCTATCTGTGGTTGTACACGGTTGTACTGGCGGCGGGCGTCGCGCTGATCCGCACGCAGGCGCCGCAGCGGGCATTCGACCGGCTGTTTGCCGGGCCACTGCTGGTGGTTATCCCGACCGCATGGCTGGTGTGCATCCACGGCTGGTGGTTCCCCATGGGATATGAGACGCACGATCCGCTCCACGACCTGATGGCGCATCTGAGCTACCTGCCCGCCTTCCTGTTCGGCTTCGCGCTGGCGGGATCGGCGCCCGTGCTGGCGGCGTGCGTGCGTTGGCGCTGGGCGGGGCTGGCGATGGCGATCCTGGGCTATGGCTTCATCCTGACGGTGGAGCTGGTCGGCGGCGACGCACCGCGCTGGCTATATCCCACCTACGGGGCCGCACATGCGCTGCAGCAATGGGGCGCGACGCTCGCGCTGATCGGCATGGCCGAGCGGCACTGGAATCGCGACGCGCCAGCGCGCGTCACGCTGACCGAGGCGGTCTTCCCCTTCTATCTCGTCCATCAGACGATCATCGTCCTCGTCGCCTATTGGCTGATCCCCGCGCGACTGGCCGGCGGTGCCGAATTTTCGGTGCTGATCGCCGCGACGATCGCCGGCTGCTGGGCCTTTTACGCGATCGGCCGCCGCATCGCGATCCTGCGCCCGCTGATCGGGCTGCGGTCCCTTTCGTCACAGAAGGTAGCATCATGAGCTGGTCCCTTGTCCTGCACGGCGGCGCCGGATCGATCGAGCGCCACCGCCTGACGCCCGAACAGGACGCGGGCGCCCGCGCCGGCCTGTCCCGCGCGCTCGACGCCGGCGCGGCGATCCTGTCGGACGGCGGCAGCGCGCTCGATGCGGTGGCAGCCGCCGTCCAGGTGCTGGAGGACGATCCGCACTTCAATGCCGGCCGCGGCGCCGCCTTCACCCGCGACGGCGGCATCGAGCTGGATGCGGCGATCATGGACGGCGCCACGCGAGCGGCCGGCGCCGTCGCGGGGATCACGCAGACGCGCTCCCCCGTCGCGCTCGCACGCCGGGTGATGGCGGCGAGCCCCCACGTCCTGCTGAGCGGCACCGGCGCCGAGCAATTCGCCCGCGACCAGGGCCTGGAGGTCGCACCCGAAGGCTGGTTCGAGACGCCCGAGCGTCGCCGCCAGCTCGACGAGATGCTGTCGCGCAACGCCGACGCCTTCGACGTCGACATGAAATACGGCACCGTCGGCGCGGTCGCGCGCGATGCGGCGGGCCATGTCGCCGCCGCCACCTCGACCGGCGGCGTGACGGGCAAGCGCTGGGGCCGGATCGGCGATTCGCCGCTGATCGGCGCGGGCACCTTCGCCGACGATCGTGCCTGCGCGGTATCGTGTACCGGATCGGGCGAATTCTTCATCCGCGTCGGCGTGGGGCATGAGATCGCGGCGCGCATTCGCCTCGCCGGGAACACACCGCAAGCGGCCGCGGACGCCGTGATGGCGGAGGTGCGCGCGCTCGGCGGGACCGGCGGCGTGATCGTCACGACGCCTGCGGGTGAAGCGGTGTGGAGCCTCACCACCCCCGGCATGTACCGCGCCCGCGCCACCGCGGCCGGTGTGCGCGAGGTCGCGATCTACGGCGACGAGTGATCGTCACGATCCGGCCATGGTCCGTGGCGAGCATGGCGTCATGATCCGCCGCCTCGCCCTGCTCGCCGCCGCTTTGTTCGCCACCGCCGAGGCGCCGCCACCGCCCGCGACGCTGGCCCCCTATATCACCGGCGGGACGTTCCGGCCGGGTGACTATGGCTGGCTGCGCGGTGCCTTCGATGACGCGACGCCTGCACAAAAAGCCGAATGGCACGTGCTGGACGCCTGGCTGAAGCAGTGCCGGCAGGACAGTGCCGCACAGACCCGCGCCGAGCTGATCGCGCTCGGCATCGCCGATCCGAAGATCCGCCCTACCGCTTACGGGGATGCGCCCTGCGGCGCGGTCGGTCGAGCGTTCCCACAAGGCGACATGGGTGACGATTGGTCGCTGTTCCAGACGAAGCTGGCAAGCGCCCGGCGCGTCGCCGACACGCTCGTCTGGTCGGCCGCGCTGGCGCAGGCGGTCGGTGACGAGGCGGGCGACATCCTGACCGCGCAGCTGATCGCCCGACCGATCACCGATCAGGTCCTGCGCACGTCACTGGCGTGGAATCAGGGTCCGACGAAGGGCGCGCCGCCGCTCGATCCGATGGAGGCGGGACTCGTCCGCGGACTCACCTGGTCTGCGATCGCCGCGCGCGATCATGCCAATACCGCATGGATGAAGACGGTGGTCGCCAAACATGGCTGGCCGACCATCGCCAAGGTCGGAGCGCAGGCATCGTCGAGCGCCTGGATGTTGGTTCAGCATGCCGACGACGATCCCGTCTTCCAACTCAAGATGCTGCGGCTGATGGAGCCGCTTGCCGCGCGCGGGCAGGTGTCGCCCCGGAATTATGCGCTGCTCTACGATCGCGTCATGCTCCAGATGGTCGGGACACAGCGCTACGGGACGCAGATGAGCTGCGCGACGGGCAGCTGGCAGCCCTTCCCCTTGGAAGATGGCGCGAAGGTCGAAGGCTATCGCCGCGCCGCAGGACTCAACACGATGGCGCAGAACGCCGCGCGCATCCTGCAGGAAAACGGCCCCTGCCCGCCGATGCCCACAGCCCACTGACGCAAAGCCGCTTCTGCCCGTCACATTCCGACGCTAATACCAAGGTCATGACACTCGTCCGCTTTGCCCTTGCCGCGCTGCCCGCGCTCGTCCTCGCCGCGCCTGCCCAGGCCTATTGGGAGTTCGGGCATGAGACGGTCGCGAAGATCGCTTATGCCAATGTCACGCCGCAGACGCGCCGCGCGATCGACAGGCTGCTCGCGGAGACGCCGAAGCTCGATACGCCTGAATGCCCCGCGACGACGATCGAGGGGGCGAGCACCTGGGCCGATTGCGTCAAGCCGCTGAAGGGACCCGACGGCAAGTCGCGCTTCGGCTATGCCTACACCTGGCACTTTCAGGACGTGAACATCTGCCAGCCCTTTACGCTGGAGGAGGCGTGCAAGGACGGCAATTGCGTGTCGGCGCAGATTACGCGCGACGTCGCGATCTTGAAGAACAAGCGCCTGCCGGTGAAGGAGCGGGCGCAGGCACTCGTCTTCCTGATCCACTTCGTCGGCGACCTGCACCAGCCGCTGCACGCGGGCGAAAAGAACGACAAGGGCGGCAATGACGTCGCCGCCGCCTATGGCAGCTACAGCCCGAAGCGGTTCAACCTGCATTCGATCTGGGACGGCACGCTCGCCGAACGCGCGATCACGACCGGGCCAAGCCTCGTGCGCCGCTATCCCGCCGCCGAAAAGCGCCGCATCGCCGCGGGCAATGTCGTCGACTGGAGCCGCGAATCGTATCAGGTCGCACACGACGTCGTCTATGCGAGCGCGCTGAAGGACGATCCGTGTGCGCCCTCGCCCACGAAGGTGACGCTGGACGAAGCGACGATCGAAAAGCTGGTCCCGGTCGCGCGGCTGGAAGTGGAGCGCGGCGGGCTGCGGCTGGCGAAGCTGCTGGATCAGGCGCTGGGGTGATCCTGCACCCCTTCGTCATCCCCGCGCAGGCGGGGATCCATAGCCTCTGACGTCTGGGCTCTGGTAAGACCTCCGAGGCTGGATTCCCGCCTCCGCGGGAATGACGGCGAGGGCGGCGGTTATCGCCAGCCCCGCCACGTCCAGCCACCGCGGGTCTTGGCGTACGCCACCCACACCACCGCGATCGTCGCAGGGATCACCACGAACGCCGCCGCGTGCGGCCACAGCCGCGGCACCCCGATCACCACCGCCAGATACGCCACCAGCACCGCCCATCCCTGCCACGCAATCGGCAGGCCCGCGCCGTAACCGAACCGCTTGGGCGCGAACCACGCGCCATCGTCACGCTCCTGCATCATCGTCCTCCTGCTGCTTGGGCGGGCGGCCGCGCTTTGCCGCGACCGGCGCTTCCAGCTTCACCCCCCGCCGGGCGAGCGCCTCCCGCAGCAGGCATTCGACCTGCGCATTGACGCTGCGCAGGTCGCCCGCCGCGCTCCGCTCGATCGCCGCGTACAGCGCGGGATCGACGCGGAGCGGAAACGCCTTTTTGGGGGGAGAAGCCATCGATCGATACGCTTACTGGTAGAGCGAACCCGCATTGACGACGGGCTGCGTGTCGCGCTCGCCGCACAGCACGACCATCAGGTTGGAAACCATCGCCGCACGCCGCTCGTCGTCTAGTTCGACAACGTTCTTCGCCGACAGTTGGTCGAGCGCCAGTTCCACCATGCCAACCGCACCTTCGACCAGCGTCGTGCGCGCCGCGACCACCGCCTGCGCCTGCTGCCGGCGCAGCATCGCGCCCGCGATCTCCTGCGCATAGGCGAGGTGCGTAAAGCCGCATTCGTCGACGGTGATCCCCGCCACCGCCAGCCGTGCGATCAGCTCGGCGCGGAGTTCCGCCCCCACCTGATCGTGGTTGCCGCGCAGCGTGATCTCCTGATGCTCGTAATCGTCATAGGGGTAGCGCGAGCCGATCGTGCGCACCGCCGCCTCGATCTGAACGTTCACGAACGCCTTGTAGTCATCGACGTCGAACAGCGCCTGCGCGGTGTCGGTGACGCGCCAGACGACCTGCGCCGCCATCTCGATCGGGTTGCCGCGCAGATCGTTGACCTTGATCCGGTCCGAAATGACGTTGTTGGCGCGGACCGACACTTTCCGGCGCATCAGCCAAGGCAGCACCCAGCGCAGGCCCGATTCGCGATCGGTGCCGGCATAGCTACCGAACAAGGTAATCGCGCCCGCCTGATTGGGCTGCAACATGTAGAAACCAGCTGCGATGAACACGGTGCCGATCGCGCATAGCAGCGGCACGATCGCAAGGATCGGCGGCATCGCGTCGGATGCGAGTTCGACGATGACGAACACCGCGATCACGACCAGCAGCGCCGCCAGCGCCAGCATCGTATAACCGCTCGCCGTGGCGGCACGCCGTTCCTGCGACCGCGTGAGACTCCCCTGTTGCACCACCCTGTCCTCCGATTAATGTGATATCACATTTATATCGGATTTTAGGGGATGCAAGGGGATTCGCTTTGACCCATCCCGTCACCCCGGCCGAAGAGCCGGGGTCCCGCTTCTCCGACGCGATCGGCGGAAGAAGCGGGACCCCGGGTCAAGCCCGGGGCGACGGGAGGGATCGGATCGTGGTGGCCCATCGAGCCTGGGAGGCAGACGCCGCCCCCTCGGCGCGTCAGTTCAGGACGACCGTCACCGCACGGCGGTTCTGCGCCCAGGCCGCCTCGTCCGATCCCAGCGCGACGGGGCGTTCCTTGCCGTAGCTGATCGTGGTCAGGCGCGACGGGTCGATGCCCTTGGCGACCAGATAGTTCTTGGCCGCATTGGCGCGGCGATCGCCCAGCGCCAGATTATATTCGCGCGTGCCGCGTTCGTCGCAATGACCCTCGATCGTCGCGCGGACGTTCGGGTAGCGCTGCATCCACGCCGCCTGGCTGTCGAGGATCGCTCGCGCGTCGGCGTCGATGTCGCTCTGGTCGGTGCCGAACAGCACGGTGTTCGACGTCACCGAGCGGCGGAAGTCGGCGTCAGAACCAGGCACGATCGCGCCATCGACCGGTCCGGTATTGGCGGGCGGCGCGGTGTTGAGGCCGGCGGTGTTGTCGACCGGGGGCGGCGGCAGCTGCTTGGGCTTGTGCGCACAGGCGGCGAGCGACGCCAGCGCCGCGCCGGTCAACAGGATGTTGGTCAATTTGGTCATCGTCGTGACTCCGTTGGTGATCGTTTCGCCCCCGAAACACCCCTGCCGAAAACGCGTCAGGGCCGCAAAGGTCCCCAGGCCGGATCCGAGCCGTCGAGCGGCGTCGGAATCTTGCGCTCGACCTGTCCGGTCAGGTCGACCATCCACAGATCGGCCTTGCCCGAGCTGCCTGGCGTCGAGCGGTAGAAGGTGATGACGCGGCCATTGGGCGACCAGCTGGGCCCTTCGTCCTGCCAGCCGTCGGTCAGGATCCTTTCGCCGCTGCCCGACGGGGACATGATGCCGATCCGGAAATTGCCGCCCAGCTTGGTGAAGGCGATCAGGTCGCCGCGCGGGCTCCACACCGGCGTCGCATAGCGCCCGCCGCCGAAGCTGATCCGCTGCTGGCCGGAGCCATCCGCGTTCATGACGTAGATCTGCTGGCCGCCCGACCGGTCGCTCTCGAACACGATTCTGGACCCGTCGGGCGAATAGCTGCCGCCGGTATCGATGCCGGGCGAGGTGGTCAGCCGCTGCGGCGTGCCGCCCTGCGACGAGACGCGGTAGATGTCCGTGTTGCCGTTCTGCGCCATCGAGAACAGGATCCAGCGGCCATCGGGCGAAAAGCGCGGCGCGAAGGTAAGGCTGACGTTCTGCACCACGCGGCGCGGGCGACCCGAGCCGAGATCGTAGACGTAGATCGCCGGCTTGTCGTTTTCATAGCTCATGAAGACGATCGACTGCTGGTTCGGCGCGAAGCGCGGCGTCAGCACGATCGACTGGCCGTTGGTCAGGAAGCGGTGATTGGCGCCGTCCTGATCCATGATCGCAAGGCGCTTGATACGCTTCGCCTTGGGGCCCGTTTCGCTGACATAGACGACGCGGCTGTCGAAATAGGGGCCTTCGCCGGTCAGACGCGCATAGACCATGTCGGCGCATTTGTGCCCGGCGCGCCGCCAGTCGGACGGCGCGACGACGAAGCCGGTGCGCTTCAATTCGATCTTCGAAAAGACGTCGTACAGATAACAGCCGATCGTCAGATTGCCGTCGCCATTGGCGCGCACGAAGCCCTGCACCAGCGCCTGCGCGCCCGTGCCGCCCCAGTAATCGAAGGCGGGCGCATTCACTTCCTGAAAGCCGACGGGGCGCAACTGGTTGGCGCCGAGCGGCGTGAACAGGCCGGAATTCCGGAGGTCGTTGGCGATGATGTCCGCCATCTGCCGGCCGAGCGCGTCGGTGCGGCCCGCGGGCGTATCGACCACTTCGGCGGTCGGCATGGCCGGGATGGCGATCGGCATCGGTGCGGAGACGCCGCCCGTGACCGACACTTCCAGCGGTGCGGGCGTCTGCCCGGCAGGCGCGGCCTGATCCTGCGGCGCCGGTGCCGCGGCAGCGGACTGCGCCGGGGCGGGCGCCTGCTGCGCGAGGGCAGGCAGGGTTAGCGCAGGCAGGGCAACGGTAACGCTCAGCGCGACCAGCAACGACCGGATCATGACCATCCTCTCACATTCGATTCGCACGCTATCGGTTCCGCCTCCACTTCGTCACCCCGGACTTGGTCCAGGGTCCACCAAGCCGCATGGGCAACGCTGGAGCGGCTTGCCACTCCCCAAGCCCCAAAGTGGACCCCGGACCAAGTCCGGGGTGACGGAGTGGGTGGGGCCGGCGTCGTCACTGCAATTTCCAGTTGAAGCGGATCGCGTTCCATCCGCCCGACGGCGTCGAATAATATTCCGGCGGCAGCTTGAGCGGCGAACAGCCCTTGAACGCGGCGATCCCCAGATCGATCACGCGCTGCTTGTACCGCTCATTCTCGTCGGTGATGCCCGACTGGCGTACCATCTTCGGCGTCGTCGCGAGCGAGCCATCCTCGTTGAGCCGCAGGTCGAGCACCGTCAGGATTTCGTTCGCACCCGGCCCCGGATTGACCTGTCGCATCGCGCACGGCCGGATCTGGCGTTCGATCGCGTCGATGATCCCGGCAAGCGCCCTCGCGTCAATCTTGGCGGCGCGCGGTGCGGTGGAGGTGCTGGTCGACTTCTCGCTGGTCAGCCCGGCGAGGAAGTTGTCACCCAGGCGCGAGCCGCGCGGACGTGCCGCCTTGGCGGTTTCGCTGCTACCGCTACCCTTGGCGGCGGAGGATTTGGCCGCGCTCGCCGACTTGCCCTTGCCCGTCTTCGCCGGTTCGGCGGCGGGTTTCGCCGCAGCCTTGGCGGGCGCGGGCTTCGCGGCCGGCTTGGGCGCCGCCTCGGCGACGGGCCGGGGCTTCGGCGCGGCCTTCACCGGCGCGGGTTTCGGTTTGGGCTGCGGCTTGGGTTCGGGTTTCGCCGGCTTCGGCTCCGCCTTGGGTACAGGCTTAGGCGCCGGTTTCGGTTCAGGCTTGGGCTGCGGCGGCGCCGGCTTGGGTTCGGGCGGCGCGGGTTCCGGTTCTGCGGCGGGTTCGGGCTCGGCAGGCGCGGCGGCATCCTCCGGCTCCCCGGCATCGGGCGCGACCGATTGCGCGGGCGGCGTCACCGATTGCGGCGCCGTCGCTTCCAGCCCGACATCCTTGACGAGGCTGACCTCCATCGGCGTCTGCTGCAATTTCTCCGGATTGGGCGTGGCGAGAAAGCCGATCGACAGCAGGCCGAAGAGCACGATGTGCCCCGCAACCGCGATCCCCAGTCCGACCTTCTCGACGCGATCCATTATTTCTGCTCGCCGCCTTCCACCGTCAGCAGCGACACGCGGTTGAGCCCGGCGCGGTTCAGCTCGCCCATCACGCGCATCACCTGCCCGTAATCGAGCCCGCGATCGGCGCGCAGGAACACCTGCGGCGGCTGGCCGCCCGCCTGCACCGCGGCGATCTGCTCCAGCCGCTGCGGCAGCGCGGCGGCACTTACTTCCTCGTCATCGATGTACGTCTTGCCCTGCGCATCGAGCGACAGCTGCACTGGCTTCTGGTCCTGATCCAACGCCTTGGCGCGGCTGTCGGGCAGGTTCACCGGCACGCCTGCGGTCAGCAGCGGCGCCGTCACCATGAAGATGATCAGCAGCACCAGCATCACGTCGACCAGCGGCGTGACGTTGATGTCCGCCATCGGTGCGCGCCGGCCGCGACCGCGCTGCGAGGGGAGGTTCATGGCCATTAGCGCGCGCTCACCGCGAGCCGTCCAGCTGGCGCGACAGCGTGGTGTGGAAGCCGTCGGCGAAGCGGTTCAGTGCCGCCTCGATCCGGTTCACGCCGTGGCTGAAGCGATTGTAGGCGATCACCGCCGGAATCGCCGCGAACAGGCCGATCGCGGTGGCGAACAGCGCCTCGGCAATGCCCGGCGCAACGACGGCGAGCGACGAATTCTGCGCCTGCGCAATGCCGGTGAAGCTGCGCATGATGCCCCACACCGTGCCGAACAGCCCGACGAAGGGGGCGACCGATCCGATCGTCGCGAGGATGTTGAGCCGGTCGCCGATCCGATCGATCTCGCCCGCTGCCGCCGCGCCCATCGCGGTGGCGAGGCGTTCGCGCGTGCCGTTCTTGTCGATCGTGCCGCCCGCGGTGGAGCGGCGCCATTCCTTCACGCCCGCGACGAACACGCGCGCGGAGGGCAGGTCCTTGTCGCTTTCCGCCTTGTAGAAGGCGTCGATATCCTCCGCCTTCCAGAAATCGCGTTCGAAGCCGGCCATGCCCTTGCGGATCCGGCCCAGCCGCCGCCAGAAGGCGATGATCAGCGCCCAGGTCCAGATGCTGGCGCCGAGCAGGCCGAGCATCACGACCTTCACGACGATATCCGCCTGCAGGAACAGTGCGACGGGCGACAGCGTCGCCGCATCCATGTTGAACACCGGATTCATGAATTGGTCCCCTGCCAGATCAGGCGTTGGTAGATGGCGAGCCAGTCGGCCGGTTGACGCTTCGGCCGTCCCGATGGCGCGACGAGCGCCGCCGTGACCTCAGCTTCGGTCAGCACAAGCGAACCGCGCCTGACTGTTTGATGAATGACCACGCTCGCCGGGCTGGCGCGGATCACGCGGCTGGCGACGATCAGCGCGTCGTCGAGCCTGGCGGGCGCGCGATAGCGGATGGCGAGGTCGACGATCGCATAGGCGCCCTCGCCCGCCTCATGAACGGCACGCTGGTCGATCCCGGCGACGCGCAGCATGTCGGAGCGGGCGCGCTCCATGTAGCGCAGGTAATTGGCGTGGTAGACGACCCCCGACAGATCGGTGTCTTCGAAATAGACGCGCAGCGGGAACAGGTGCTCGCGCCCCTCGAACCGTCCACCCGCGGGCTGGTCGATGCATCCCTCGTCCATTGCGAGGCGGCGTTAACCCAACCCGGCCCTAGGGGAAACCCTTAGCCGCGCCCGCGCACCGCCTTATTGCGTGACGGTGCCGGCATCGGCGAAGGCGCTGGGGTCCAGTTTGAGGCGCGGATGCGCCGCCGGCGTCGCGGCCGGCACCGCCTGCACGACCAGCGGGCGCGGGGTGAACGGCGTCACGCTCGCCATTCGCGTCGCCGCAGCCTGTTGCGCGCGCCATGCGTCATAGGCCGCGTAGAAATCGGTAAACGGCTTTTCGAGCACGGCGAGCCGGCCGGCCGCGAAGGCGGGCAGGTCTGCGGGTGCGACGCCCTGCACGTCGGTCAGCGTCGCAGCGGCGGCGTTGCAGAAGGCCTCATGCGCCGGCACCTGGCTGAAGAAATTGTAGAGCCGCGTCATCGCGTCGTCATAGCGGTCCTGCCAGTCGCCGCCGCCTGCCTTGAACTCGCTCGCGAGCCGCGTCTGCGCGGAGGCGAGCATCGCCTTCTGCGCGGTGAGCAAAGTGTTGTAATCCGCGACGACCTGGGCTGATTCGGGGCCACGGCAGGCAAGCGCCGCGACGTTCAACGCCGCGCGTAGGTGCCAGACCGCGCCGTCGGCGCTGAGGTTGCGATTCGGCGTCGCATAGCGGCCATCGGCCATCAGTGCGGGGATCGGCATGCCGACATAGGCGCCCTTCGGCATCGTCAGCGGCGCGGGGGCGGGCTTGGGCAGCGTCGCCACGACGGGCGGCGGCTGCACCCGGCGCGTCGCACAGCCGGCGAGGAGCGCCAGCACGGTCATGGAAATGGCAATCGAACGGCGCATCGTCCCGGCGTCCCTTTCGCCCCCCGGCATGTGAGGGCGACTCTGCGGTCGGATGGTTAACGAAGCGTTAGCGGTGCGGTGAGCCGCGAGCGGCTCGGGATAGGGCGCGCTATGGATGACGCTGGGGAATGGGGCCGCCCCCTCGCCCGGTCTCCTTCGTCACCCCGGACTGGTTCCGGGGTCCACCGGGCTGCACGGGGAAGGCAGGAGGCTCACGCCATTCCCCTCGCCGCAGAGTGAACCCCGGAACGAGTCCGGGGTGACGGCGTGGGTGGGGCTATTGCATGGCCCCGATCACGCCGCCCGCTTGTCCAGCGCCGTGGCCGCCTCCGCCATCAGGCTGGCGATGATGTCCGCGATCGGCTCTTCCTTGGTCACCATGCCGACCGACTGGCCGGCCATCACGCTGCCGTGCTCGACGTCGCCGTCGATCACCGCGCGGCGCAGCGCACCGGCCCAATAATGTTCGATCTGCAACTGCGCCTCGGCCATCGCGACGCTGCCTTCGTCCAGACTCTGCGCCACTTCGCGCTGCTTGGCGGTGAACAATTCCCCGCCGGCGTTCTTCAGCGCGCGCACCGGGATCACCGGCAGGCGCGGGTCGATCTGCACGCTCGCCACCGCGTCGCGGGCGCTGGCGCGAATGAACGCCTTCTTGAAATTGGGGTGTGCGATCGATTCGGTCGCGCAGACGAAGCGCGTGCCGAGCTGCACGCCCGCCGCGCCCATATCGAGGTATCCCGCGATCGCCTCGCCGCGGCCGATGCCGCCGGCGACGAACACGGGCACCGATTCGGCGATCTCGGGCAGCATCTCCTGCGCGAGCACGCTGGTCGAAACGGGGCCGATATGGCCGCCGGCCTCCATGCCCTCGATCACCAGCGCGTCGACGCCCGACCGAATCAGCTTCTTGGCGAGCGCCAGCGTCGGCGCGAAGCAGATGACCTTGGCGCCGCTGTCCTTGATCGCTTCCAGCGACCCCTTGGGCGGCAGCCCCCCGGCGAGCACGACATGGCCGACGTTGTGCTTGGCGCACACCGCGATCAGGTCGAAGAGCGCCGGGTGCATGGTGATGAGGTTCACGCCGAAAGGCTTGTCCGTCAGCGCCTTCGTGCCCGCGATCTCGGCATCGAGCAGTTCGGGCGTCATCGCTCCGCACGCGATCACGCCGAACCCGCCGGCGTTGGACATGGCGGCGACGAGGTTGCGCTCGCTGACCCACGACATGGCGCCGGCCATGATCGCCACCTCGCTGCCGAGGAACGCGGCGCCGCGCGCCATGCGGCGCGTCAGGCGCTCTTCGCCGACGCTCACGCCGCCGCCTCTGCGTCGAGGCCATAGGCGGTGTGCAGCACGCGCACCGCGAGCTCGGTTTCGTCCTCGTGGATCAGGACCGAGACCTTGATCTCGCTGGTCGAGATCGCCTGGATGTTGATCCCGCGCGCGCCGAGCGTGGTGAACATCGTCGACGCGACACCCGCATGGCTGCGCATGCCGACGCCGACGACCGAAATCTTGGCGACGCGCGTGTCATGGACCAGTTCGCCGAAGCCGATCGCCTCACGCCCCTGGTTCAGCGCCTCGAGGCTGCGCGCCAGATCGGCGGACGGCACCGTGAAGGTGACGTCGGTCGAGCCGTGGTTGTGCGCAATATTCTGGATGATCATGTCGACGTTGATGTTCGCCGCCGCCAGCGGTTCGAAGATCGCCGCCACCGCGCCCGGCTTGTCAGGGACGGATGTCAGCGTGATCTTCGCTTCGTTCTTGTCGTGCGCGATGCCGGTGATCAGCTGGCGTTCCACGTCGTCAATCTCCTCTTCGCCGACGATCATCGTGCCGGGCAATGTATCCGCCATCGGCGCGTCCTCGCCCGTGAAGGACGAGAGCACCTGGACGCGGACCTGTTCCTTCATCGCGAGGCCGACCGATCGGGTCTGCAACACCTTCGCGCCGACGCTGGCGAGTTCCAGCATCTCTTCGTACGTCACCTTGGCGAGCTTCCGCGCGCGCGGAACGATGCGCGGGTCGGTGGTGTAGACGCCATCGACGTCGGTGTAGATGTCGCAGCGGTCCGCCTTCACCGCCGCCGCGACCGCGACCGCCGACGTATCCGACCCGCCGCGCCCCAGCGTGGTGACGCGGCCATCCTCCGACCGGCCCTGAAAGCCGGGGATCACCGCCACCTCGCCCGCCGCCATGCTGGCGAGCAGTGCGTCCGTCTCGATCGTGCCGATCCGCGCCTTGGCGTGCGCATCGTCGGTATGGATCGGCAGCTGCCAGCCGAGCCAGCTGCGCGCCTGCACGCCTGCCGCCTGCAAGGCGATCGCCAGCAAGCCACTGGTGATCTGTTCGCCCGCGGCGACGACGACGTCATATTCGCGTGGGTCGTACAGCGACGAGGCTTCGCGGCAGAAGCCGACCAGCCGGTCCGTCTCGCCCGCCATCGCCGATACGACGACCGCAACCTCATTGCCCGCCTCCACCTCGCGTTTGACGCGCGCCGCAACGCTCCGGATGCGCTCGATCCCGGCCATCGACGTGCCGCCGAACTTCATCACGATACGTGCCATCGCGTCTCGCCAAACTCCTTGGGTGAAAGGGTGCGCCCTGATAGGTAGCGGCCATGGCAAGCGCAAGCAGCACGATCGATCCCGCCGACGGCGTTACCGGCGCCACCACCATCGACCCCCGCGAGGCCGAGCATTTCGGACGCATGGCGAAGGACTGGTGGGACCCCAAAGGCTCGTCGGCGATGCTCCACAAGCTCAACCCGGTGCGGCTGCGCTACATCAGGGCCGCGATCGACCTGCATTGGGACGGTGACGACACCAGCTTCACGCCGCTCGCCGGCAAGGCGGCGCTCGACGTCGGCTGCGGCGCCGGGCTGCTCGCCGAACCGCTCGCCCGGCTGGGCGCGGCCGTCACCGGCATCGATGCGGCAGCGGAAAATATCGCGGTGGCAGAAGCGCATGCGGCGATGAGCGGGCTCGCCATCGATTACCGAGCGACCGGCATCGAACGCATGACCGGCCGCTTCGACCTCGTCACCAGCCTCGAGGTCATCGAGCATGTCAGCGACCCCGCCGGCTTCGTCCGCGGCCTCGCCGAAGCGCTGAACGACGACGGCCTGCTGATCCTGTCGACCCCCAATCGCACGCCGCTCTCCCGCCTCGCGCTGATCACGCTGGCGGAAGGCACTGGCCGCATCCCGCGCGGCACGCACGATTGGGACAAGTTCCTGACCCCCGAAGAGCTCACCGACCTGATCGAACGCGCCGGCCTGACGGTGACGGACGTGACGGGGCTGAGCTTTTCGCCCGCAACCGGCTTCACCTTGAGCGATTCGACCACCCTCGATTATTTCGTGACGGCCAAGCGCGTCTAAGTCCTCCCTCGCTTTAGCGGGGAGGGAGACCGCGACCAAAGACCGTGATGGAGGGGGCGTTTCCACCAACACGACGCCCACCGCGTCCGCCCCCTCCGTCACCGCTATCGCGGCGCCACCTCCCCCTGGCGGGGGAGGAATGATAACGGGGCGGCCCATGCCACTGTTCACCAACCCTCGTTTGCGGCTGCCCCTGCTGATCCTCGTCGCCATCGCGGCACGGGCACTGACGTTCGGCAATCCGGTCGTCCACGTCGACGAGGAATTCTATTATTTTACCGGCACCGCGCTGTGGCACGGCCTGCTGCCGTTCGTCGATGTGTGGGACCGAAAGCCCGTCGGCCTATTCCTGCTTTACGCCGTCCCCGCCGGGCTCGGCTTTCCCGCCGGCATCTGGGCCTATCAGGCGATGGCGCTCGCCAGCCTGATCGCCACCGCGGCGCTCGTCGCCCGGCTCGCGACCCGCGCCGGATTCGCCGCCGGCGCCACCGCAAGCGCGCTGGCTTATGTCCTCTGGTTCGACCTGCTCGGCGGACAGGGCGGGCAGTCGCCGGTCTTTTACAATCTGCTGATGATCGGCGCCGCGCTGCTCGCACTACGCGGCACGCAGCGCGCCGGCCTCGCGGCGATGGCGCTGGTCGGCGTTGCGCTGCAGATCAAATATTCGGTGGTGTTCGAGGGGCTGTTCCTCGGCCTGTGGCTGCTCGCTGACGACTGGCGCGCGCGCAAAAGCCCCGGCGACCTAATCGGATACGGCATCGCCCTGGTCGCACTTGCAATGCTGCCCACCGCGCTCGCCGCTGTCGCTTATGCGGCGATCGGCCAATGGGACGCCTTCGTCTACGCCAATTTCTTGTCGATCTTCCACCGCAACCCGGACCCGCTCGGCGAGCTGGCCCGCAATCTCGGCCAGATCGTCCTCGTCATCTCGCCGATCGTCGCGATCGCCATTCTGGCGCTGCACCGGAGCGCGATGACGCGCGCGCGCCGCTTTGTCGCACTGTGGCTCGCGGTGTCGATCGCAGGCGTCATCGTGTTCCGGCCGTGGTTCGACCATTACAGCCTGCCCGTCCTGCTGCCCGCCTGTGCCGCTGCGGCGGGCCTGCTGGGGCGCGACGACTGGCAGCGCTGGCGCACACCCACCCTGCTGCTGACCGCCGCGCTCGCCGGGCAGATCACGCTCGTCATCCAGCGCCTGGAACGGGGCGAGGCACGCGAGTTCGCCGCGCTCAGCGCTGCGGTTGGGCGAGGGCCGGGGTGCCTGTGGGTCTATTCGGGCAGCACGATGCTGTACGTCTCGACCGCACGCTGCGCGCCGTCACGCTATATCGTGCCGAGCCACCTCGCCCGCACGCGCGAAGCCGGCGCCACCGGCATCGACCAGCAAGGCGAAATCCGCCGCATCCTCGCCACCCGCCCCGCCGTCGTGGTGATGCGCCCGCCCTATGGCGGCGAACGGCCCGAAGCGCGCGCGGCGGTGATGGCGGCAATGGCCGCCGACTACGCCCTCGCCGCCGCACTGCCGATGGGCAACGAGACGATCAGCGTCTATAAACGGCTGCGATGAAACGCCTGTTCGCCTCGATCCACGACGTCTCGCCCCGCTTCGAGGGCGAGGTCGACCGCCTGCTCGACCATCTCGCACCCCATGTCGGCCGGCGCCTCGCGATGCTGGTGGTGCCGGACCATTGGTCGAGCGCGCCGATCACGCCGGCGTTCGCGACGCGCCTGCGTGGCTGGGCGGACGAGGGCATCGAGATGTTCGTCCACGGCTGGACGCACCGCGACGACAGCGCCCACACCGGCGCCGCCGCGTCGCTGAAGGCCAAGCACATGACCGCGGGCGAAGGGGAGTTTCTGGGCCTCAGCCATGCCGAGGCGCTGATCCGCATGCGCCGCGGCAAGGCGTTGGTCGAGGACATCACCGGCCGCGCCGCCACCGGCTTCATCGCGCCGGCCTGGCTGTATTCGCAGGGCGCGCGCGCGGCGCTGAAAGATGCCGGCTTCGCGTTGGCGGAGGATCATGCGCGGGTGTGGCAGCCCGGCGGCGAGGTCGTCGCCCGCGGGCCGGTCATCACCTGGGCGAGCCGCAGCCGGCCGCGGCAGTTGAGTTCGCTGTTCGCCGCGGGGGCGCTGCGGCATGTACTGCAGCCGACCAGGAACGTGCGCATCGCGGTACATCCGGGCGACACCACCGTGCCGGCGCTGATGCGCAGCATCACGACGACCTTCGCGGCGTTCGGGGGGCACAAGCCGGCCGCTTATGCGGAATTGCTAGGCTAACCCCACCCACTCCGTCACCCCGGACCAAGTCCGGGGTGACGGTGAGAGAAGATCGCCTACTCAGCCGCCAAATGCGAGCCAGCGCCCTTGGTGATCACCTTAGGTTGATCCAGCATGCAAGGCATACGTCGGCGGTCGAAGCGGGTCGTTCGACGAACCCTCTACCACCCACCCCGTCACCCCGGACTTGGTCCGGGGTCCACCGGGCCGCAAGGGGGTGGCAAGAGGCTCGAACCGCCCCCCTCGCCGCGGAGTGGACCCCGGACCAAGTCCGGGGTGACGCAGGATATCAAGCGCTGCGCCGCATCCCGTCCTTACGCGCGATCACATCGGCGTAATGCGCGACCAGCTCCGCCGCGTGCTGCTCGTCGGTGCGCACCTTGCCCGCCGCGACGCCGGCCGCGCGGCGCACCACGGCGCGGTCGCGTGCCAGCATCCGCAGGATCGCGTCGGCGCACGAATGCGCGTCGCGCTGGGCATAGACCTCGGCGAACAACGGCTCGGCGATTTCCGCGGTGCCGCCGCCATCGGGCACGATCAGCGGCGTGCCGCTTGCCAGCGCCTCGGCGGGCACCAGCCCGAACGTCTCCGTCCCGCAGCCATGGATATAGGCGTCCGCGCTCGCCATGATCGTCGCGAGGCGGCGGCGGTCGTAGACCGGGCGGAACAGACGGATGTGCGGATTGGCGCCGATGTGCCGTTCCAGCGTCTTGGTATCCATGCCCTGGCCCAGGATGACGAGGCCGACCGGCGCCTGCGTGCCGACGCGGCGGACCGCGTCGATCACCGTCGGCCAGCGCTTTTCGGGATGGTGGCGCCCGACGCCGAGCAGCAGGTGTGCGTCCGCCGGCAGCCCGCATTGCTGGAGCAGCGCGACGCGGAGCGCCTCGTCGCGCAGGCTGGGCGAGAAATGCGCGCGCTCGATCCCCAGCGGCATCGTCGCATCGACGCGCACGCCGCGCGCGCCCAGCTGCTTGGTCAGCGACGGGCCGTTGGTGACGATCGTGTCGTACTGGTCGAAACAGTGCGTCAGATAGCGATCGTACCACGAAAACGCCCGCTCGATCCGCGGCGCGGAGGCGAAGGTCTTGAGCCAGCGCTTCGGATAGGCTTCGACATTGTCGTTGTGCAGGAAGAACGAACGGATCGCCCGCCCCTTCCACTGCGCGACGATCCAGGCCGAGCGCCACGGTGAGCAATTCTCGACGACGTCGGGGTCCAGCGCATCGAGCCGACGGTGGATCGGCTCGGCATCCCAGAACAGGCCGTAATTGGCGTCGAACGGCATGCCCGGCGCCTTGATATAGTGGATCGCGCCGCCGCCGGGTCGTTCCTCGATCCGATCCTCGCGACCGGGGGCGAGCACGATCAGCTCATGCCCCATCGACGCCAGCACCTCGATCTTGCGATCGATATAGGTGCGCACGCCGCCGCCGGTCGGCGAGTAGATCTCGTTGACGTCGACGATCCGCATCGCTCAGTCGCCCTTGACCGGGCCGAACCCGCCCAGGCCGCGCAGATATTGCATGCGGACGGTCCGCTCCACGGTGCCGCCGCCGACATCGATGATCGCCTGATCCACCTTTGGCCGCGACATGCCGAGCTTCCCCGTGCCGACGAAGCCGGCACCGTCCTGAAAGAAGTTGAACTTGTTCTTGCCGTCGCGGTCGTGCGTGACGAGCAGCGCATAGCGGCCGGGGCGCGGCACGCGGATGCAGACGTTGACCGGGCCGCTGCCCGGCGTATTCGCCCAGACGCGGCGGAAGGTCTTGCCCTCGGCGACGAGATTGTCGTCGTCCTTCAGGAAATCCGCTTCGGTCGCCGGATACAGTTCCAGCTTAATGCGGCCCTTGCGGTCCTTCAGGCCCGTCACCTGCACCAGAATCGCCGACCCGCCGCCGGCGCTGCACGCCGCGGCATCGCTGCCCAGCACCTGCGCGCCGGCCGGCGTTGCCGCCATCAGCAGTGCCGCGGCGAGGATCGCACGCTTGGTCATATCCGGCGTCTTCATACCCGTTTCCTGGTCGCGAGATGGTAAAGGCTGAACCCCAACACAAGCACCGCATGCAGCAGCAGCACGGCGGCGGCGGTGAAGGCGATCAGCTCCGACAAGGCCTGATCTTGCCCGATCATCAGGATCGCAAAATTGGCGAAAAGGAGGTCCTTGTTGGGCAGCAAAGGCAGGCGCGAGAACAACATACGCCCCGCCGACAGGAACACCCAGATGCCGAGCGGCACGCTGGGCATCGCCAGCGCCCAGGCCAGCGCCAGGAAGAACGCCCCGCCGACGAGGCGCAGGCAGTGGATCCCGAACACCGCCCACAGGTCGGCGCGCGGCAGCGAGAACACCTTCCGCGAAAAGATCAGGAAGGGCAGCGACGTGCCGAAGATCACCGCGAGGCTGCCGTAGACGTAGCGGACCATGTCGTGCGGGATCAGGTTGCGCCCGACCGGCAGTGCGATCGCGATCATCGCCAGCGTCACCGCATTGCCGGCGATCGCCGACAGGATCGACACGTCTTTCACCGCCCCGAACGGCGCCGCGACCAGCTGCGCGCGCTGGCGGGCCCAGGCGTAGAAATAGGCCTCGCCCGAATAGCCCATCACGACATCGTTCGAGATGCGCTTCTTGTTGAGCGCGACGAAGCCCGCCGCGGGAATCCGCCACAGCCGGTAGAAGATCCAGTAATCCGCAAGCGGCGGGATGAAATACAGCGCCAGGAATGCGAGATAGAACCACGGGCTGTGCGGCGTCGCCCGCTCGAGACCGTCCAGCCCCGAGCTCAGCAGCTCGTGCGCGAGACCGCCGAGCATGGCGAGCGTCACCAACCCGCCGATGATCGCCGGCCAGCGGCTGCGAATCGTCTTCAGGGGCTGCAGCCCGTCGATATCGGAGGAGGAGGACGGTTCGGTCTGGTCCGGGAACCCGTCTGCTTTATGATCGATCTGCACCCAGTGGTCCGAACATGAAGGTGGCGCGATGTAGCCGGCAGCGCGCCGACTTGCACATGAATTCCCTTTCACTGTCGTCTCGGGCAGCAATATGGCAAGAGGCGTAACGAACCATGGCCGCGACCCACATCCTCACCTACGCGCAGGACCTGGCCGGTGGCGGCGTCGAGCGTGCGCAATTGCGCCTTGCGCGCGGCTGGCTGGCCGCCGGACGTCGCGTCACGCTCGCGATCGGCGATGCCAGCGGCCCCCTGGCGTCCGAAATTCCACCCGGGCTGGAGATCGTGCCGCTCGGCAATCGCGGCTATCTGACGCAGGCGCGAATCGCCGACTGGGTCCGCAAACATGACCCCGATGTCATTTTCTGCGGTGGCAGCCATTACACCTTGGTCGCCGCCTGGCTGCGCTGGCGGCTGGGTGCGGACTGCCCGCCGATCGTCGGGAAATTATCCAATGCCGTGACGCGCGGCGATCATGGCCGCGTCGCCGATGCCGCGCATCGACTGTGGCTGGCGCAGCACGGCCGGTTCCTCGACCATCTCGTCGCGATGACGCCCGCCACCGCGGCGCAGGCCGCGCGCCTCACCGGCATGCAGCGGCGCACCAGCGTGATCCCCAACCCGCCCGCACCGCGGATCGTCGATCCGACTGCGCCGGCGATCCCCCTGCCGCCGGGCCGCGTCGTGTTGGGCGTCGGCCGCCTGGTGCCGCAGAAGCGCTGGGACCGGCTAATCGCCGCCCTGCCGCTGATGCCCGACGACGTGCAGGTCGTGATCCTGGGCGAAGGCGAATTGCGTGGAGCGCTGGAGCGGCAGGCGCGCGAGGCGGGGCTGGCGAACCGCGTCCATCTGCCGGGCCATGTCGCGGACCCGATCGCGGCGATGGCGGCGGCCCGCGTGCTCGCGCTGCCCTCCGATTACGAAGGCGTACCGGGGGTCTTACGCGAATCGCTGTCGGTGGGGACGCCGGTCGTATCGACCGCGTGCAGCCCGTCGGTACGCGAGATCGTGTCCTCGCCCACGTTCGGCACGGTGGTAGCGGCGGACGACCCCACTGTCTTCGCCGCGGCGCTGACCCGCTGGCTCGATGCGCCGCGCCCCGATCCGGTCGCGCAGCCGGGCAGCGATTCGGCCGACCGCTATCTCATGCTGTTCGATCGACTGGCGGGCGAAGTCCGCGCCAGCCAGAAGGCGCGGCGCGGGGCCTATGCCGGCGCTGGCACCTTACCCGTGCCGGCGACGCAGCCGCTGTCCTGACCAGCGTCAGCCCTCGGCGCCGTCGTCCCGCTCCGATTCGCGTTCGGCGCTGCGCTCCAGCGCGGTCTTGACCATTGCGGTCATCGGGTCGGCCAGCGCCAGCCCCAGAATGCCGAACAGCGCGCTCGCCATGATCTGTGCGCCCAGCGTCAGCGCCGGCGGCAAGTCGACGGTCTTCTTAGCGACGATCGGCAGCAGCACATAGCCGTCGAACCCCTGCACGATCACATAGGTGCCGATCGCCCAGAAGCCGACATGCGTGCCCGCCGAAAAGCCCACCGCGATCATCAGCGCGCCGCTGATGAAGGCCCCGATATTGGGGATGAAGGCGAGCAGGCCGGTGAGGATGCCGAGGATCATCGCCATCGGCACGCCACCGATCGCCAGCGCGGTGCCGGTCAACACGCCCTCCGCGACCATGCCGAGCAGGCGCCCGGCGAGCAGGCGACGCAGCGTCTTGCCCATCCGTTCGAGAACGGTCGCGAATTCGGTGCGATGATCGCGCGGCACCATCCATTCCAGCCCGCGCTGGTAGGTGCGCGGGTCCATCGCGACGAACAGGCCGATGACGATGATCATGAACATCGTCGTCAGCGCACCGAAGGCGGTGCCGACCCACGAGGTGATCCGCCCGACCGACGACAGCGCCTGTTTGGCGATGCCGCTGACGTCGGACGCGCCGGGCATCAGCCCTTGCGAACTCAGCCAGCTCGCCGCGCGATTCGCCTGCGTTTCCAGCGTCGAGCGCAATTGCCCGAACTGGTCGGCGACCTGCACGCCGGTGAGGTAGAAAGTGCCGATCAGGAAGGCGATCGTCAGCAGCACGACGATGAGCAGCCGCCAGCCGCGCCCGATCGGAAGCACCTTGCCGAGCAGCCGCACGCCGCCGTCGAGCAGCGCCGCGAACACGAGGCCGGCGAAGATGATCAGCAGTGGCTGGACCAGAATCACCGCCAGCGCGATCGCGCCGGCAAGGCCCAGCCAGACGGTCGCGCGCTTCAGCTCGCGCCGGACGAACGGATCGCGCAGCTCATTGGGGCTGGCCTCCCGCGTGAGCGGCGCGTCCGTCATCGTGATGGTCCTTGCGTCAGTGGGTCTGGGCGGGATGGAGCGACAGGCCGGCGCGGCCCGAGCGCAGCGATCCCCACCAGGTCAGCGGGTTGAGCGTCGCATCGCCATCGAGGCTGAAGGTCAGGAATTCCGCACGGCCGCCGAGATTTTCATACGGCACCGGCCCGCCGAGACCCAATTGGGTCAGCGGAAAACGGCTGTCCGCCGAGCGATCGCGGTTGTCGCCCATCAGGAAGACATGGTTGGCCGGAATGGTCACCGGGCCATAATTGTCGCCGGGGCTGTCGGGTTCCAGATCGACGGTGTCGTAGTGGCGGCCGTTCGGCAGCGTTTCGGTGACGATCGGCAGGTGGCATACCTCGCCCTTGCCCCCCGGCGCCGGGCGCTTGGCACCGTAATAGTCAGTTTCGCTGCACGGGCTGTTGGTGTCGACCGGAATGTCGACATAGTGGAGCGGCCCGCGTTTGATCGGCTTGCCGTTCAGGATCACCGTGCCGCCACGTACCGCCAGCGTATCGCCAGGCAGGCCGATGACGCGCTTGATGTAATCGTTCTGCGTGCCGGGCGGCGTCACGATGACGACATCGCCGCGCGTCGGCAGGCTGCCGAACAGGCGGCCGTGGATGAACGGCAAGCCGACGCTCCAGCTTTCCTCGGGCCGGCGCAGCACCAGCCCCTTGAAGATCGCGACCGGGTTGGGGATCGTCGGCGAGACGAACGACCAGCCATAAGCGAATTTCGACACCACCAGCCGGTCGCCGACGCGCAACCCCGGCAGCATCGACTCGCTCGGGATATAGAAAGGCTTGGCGACGAAGCTGTGGAAACCGAGCACGATCAGGACGAGCCAGAAGATGCCCTTCACCTCACCCCACCAGTCGGTCGTCTTCTTGGGTGACGCCTCGGCAGGCGGCGGCGCTACCGTCCCGTTCTGAGCGGACTCGTTACCGTCCAACACCGCTTCCTTCATGCTCTGGGGTCCGGGATCGCCTCGATGATCACAAAGGCCTGCGCCCAGGGATGATCGTCGGTCAGGGTCAGATGTACATGCGCGAGGTGGCCCTCGGGGATCATGGCGTCAAGCCTGTCCTTCGCACCGCCGGTGAGGCTGAGCGTCGGCGCGCCGGAGGGGGCGTTGACGACGCCGATGTCCTTCATGAACACGCCCGCCTTGAAGCCCGTGCCGACCGCCTTCGAAAACGCTTCTTTCGCGGCGAAGCGCTTGGCGAGCGTGCCGGCCTTGGTAAACGGCCGCTTCGCGGCCCGCGCGCGCTCGGCATCGGTGAAGACGCGGGTTTCGAAGCGATCCCCGAACCGGTCGAGCGACTGCTGGATCCGCTCGATATTGCACAGGTCGGAGCCCAGGCCGACGATCACAACCCCATTCCTCCCTGCGCGCAGCGCGGGGAGGAATAAGGCAGCTTTCACCCACGCGCGGCATCCATGTCCTCGCGCATCCGCCGCACCGCGCCATCGAGGCCGACGAACAGCGCCTCGCCGATCAGGAAATGGCCGATGTTGAGCTCCCGCACCTGCGGGATCGCCGCGATGGGCCCGACATTGTCGAAGGTCAGGCCATGGCCCGCATGCACCTCGATCCCGTTCTTCGCCGCCAGCGCCGCGGCGTCGGACAGGCGGCGCAGTTCGGCGGTGCGCGCTTCGCCGTCCAGTTCGGCGTAGCGGCCGGTGTGCAGCTCGACGACCGGCGCGCCGAGGCGGATCGCCGCATCGATCTGCGCGGCATCGGGCTCGATGAACAGCGAGACGCGCACCCCCGCCTCGCGCAGCTGCGCGACGATGGGCGACAGGCGCTCGAACTGCCCCGCCGCGTCGATCCCGCCCTCGGTCGTGCGTTCCTCGCGCTTCTCGGGCACGATGCACGCCGCGTGCGGGCGATGCTTCAGCGCGATGGCGAGCATCTCGTCTGTCGCCGCCATCTCCAGATTGAGCGGCACGGTCAGGCCGGTCGCCAGCCGCGCGATATCGTCGTCGGTGATGTGGCGGCGATCCTCGCGCAGATGCGCGGTGATGCCGTCCGCCCCCGCCTCGACCGCCAGCAGCGCCGCCCGCACCGGGTCGGGATACCCCGACCCGCGCGCATTGCGCACCGTCGCGACGTGATCGATGTTGACGCCCAGCCGCAGATGCCCGGTCATGCCGCGCGGCTCCCCGGCTTGATCGCGGGGATCGCTTCCAGTTCGGGCGGCAAGGCGTCGGGCTGGTAGGTCGGCACGTCGAGCCGGATCAGCGGGAAAAAGGGTACGTCGAACGCCGCCTTGCCGCCCGACCGATCGACCAGCGAAGCCATGGCGATCACGCGCCCGCCCGCCGCCTCGATCGCGGCAATCGCCTCGCGGCTCGACAGGCCCGTGGTGACGACGTCCTCCATCATCAGCACCTCCTGGCCCGGCTCCAGGCGGAAGCCGCGGCGCAGCTCGAACGTGCCGGTGGGACGTTCGACGAACATCGCCTCGACGCCCAGCGCACGCGCCATCTCATGGCCCGCGATCACGCCGCCCATCGCGGGGCTGACGACCGCGCTGATCCTTGCCTTCAGTTCGGCGGGAATGCGCTGCACCAGCGCGTCGGACAGGCGGGCGCCACGGCGCGGGTCCATCAGCACGCGCGCGCATTGCAGGTAGCGCGAGCTGCGCAGGCCCGACGACAGGATGAAATGCCCTTCGAGCAGCGCGTCCGCGGCGCGGAATTCGGCCAGCACGTCGTCGTCGGTCATCGTCATTCGTCCCGCACAGGAAACCGTATTGTCGGCGCTCATAGGTACTCCGTCCCGCCCCCTCAAGCGCCCGGCCACCATAAACATGGGGGTAACGCTTGAGGCGGGGCGCCCTGCCGCGTATAGCCGTGGCAAAAGGGGTGCATTCGTGTGCCCATAACGGCCCGTTGCCGGGCGGGCGAGGGAACTGAACGGGGTGACGACACGCATGCGCATGAGGTTCAAGGGAATCGTGCTGGCCGCAGGGCTGGCGCTGACCGGCCTGGGGGCGAGCGCCGTGGCGCAGGCCCCCGCGTCGCCCACTCCGCAAGGGGCCGCTGCCCCGGCGGGCGTGTCCAATATCGCCCCCACCACCGCCAACGCTACCGCGCCGGCGGCACCGGAATCGCCCGCGCTCGCGATGGACGGCGCGCCGGCGATGACCGCCAAGCCCGGCGTCGGCCACCCGGTCGCCGGCCGCATCGGCTTGCAGCCGCAGGTGACGACCAATGGGCAGTTCGCCCACTGGTTCCACGATTCGATCCTGCTGCCGCTGATCGTCGCGATCAGCGTGCTGGTGCTGCTGCTGCTGATCTGGGTCGTGATCCGCTATCGCCGCGCCGCCAATCCGATCCCGTCGAAGACCAGCCATAACACCGCGATCGAAGTGATCTGGACGCTGGCGCCGGTCATCATCCTGGTGCTGATCGCCGTGCCCTCGATCGGCCTGCTGCAGGCGCAGTTCAAGCCGGCTCCGGCGGGCGCGGTGACGCTGAAGGCGATCGGCAATCAATGGTATTGGTCGTATCAGTACCCGGATAACGGCGGGTTCGAAGTCACCGCCAACATGCTGAAGGAAAAGGACCAGGTCGCCAAGGGCGAACGGTTCCGCACCGATGCCGACGGTCCCCGCCTGCTCGCGGTCGACAATCGCATCGTGCTCCCCGTGGGCGTGCCGATCCGCCTGATCACCACCTCGCAGGACGTGATCCACAGCTGGGCGGTCCCCGCCTTCTGGATCAAGCTCGACGCGGTGCCCGGCCGCCTCAACGAGACGAGCTTCACGATCAAGGAACCCGGCCTGTACTTCGGCCAGTGCTCCGAATTGTGCGGCGCGCGCCACGCCTTCATGCCGATCGCCGTCGAGGCGGTGTCTCCTGCGCAGTTCGCCGCATGGGTGAAGGCCAAGGGCGGCACGATGCCCGGCACCAAGGCGCCGTCGGACAAGGTGATCCCGCAGCCGGGCGCCGAAGGATCGGCGACCAAGCAGGCGGAAGCCAAGGCCGCCGACGCCGTCACCGGCCCGGTCACCAACGCGACGACCGCCGCCCCCACCACCTCGCAGGGTGCGACCGGCAATCCGGCCACCGGCAACGCGGGACAGTAAGATGACCGATACCGCCCTTCACCCCAACGCCTTCGTCGCGCACGACGACCACGCGCACCACGACGCGGACCACAAGCCGGGCTTCTTCGCCCGCTGGTTCATGTCGACCAACCACAAGGACATCGGCACGCTGTACCTGATCTTCGCGATCGTCGCGGGGATCATCGGCGGCGCGATTTCCGGCCTGATGCGCGCCGAGCTTGCGCAGCCGGGCATCCAGTATCTGGTCGGCTGGGCGAACTTCCTGCCCGGCGGCGACGGCGGTCTCGACCACGCGCTCCATCTCTGGAACGTGCTGATCACCGCGCACGGCCTGATCATGGTGTTCTTCATGGTGATGCCGGCGATGATCGGCGGTTTCGGCAACTGGTTCGTACCGATCATGATCGGCGCGCCCGACATGGCCTTCCCGCGGATGAACAACGTCAGCTTCTGGCTGCTCATCCCGGCATTCACGCTGCTGCTCGCCTCGCCCTTCTTCGGCGGCGCCGGCACCGGCTGGACGGTCTATGCTCCGCTGTCGACCTATGGCGAGCCCGGACCGTCGGTGGACATGGCGATCCTGTCACTCCACCTCGCCGGCGCAAGCTCGATTTTGGGCGCAATCAACTTCATCACCACCATCTTCAACATGCGCGCACCCGGCATGACGCTGCACAAGATGCCGTTGTTCGTGTGGTCGGTGCTGGTCACCGCCTTCCTGCTGCTGCTCTCGCTGCCGGTGCTCGCCGCGGCGATCACGATGCTGCTGACCGATCGTAACTTCGGCACGACGTTCTTCGATCCGGCCGGCGGTGGTGACCCGATCCTGTACCAGCATCTCTTCTGGTTCTTCGGCCACCCCGAAGTGTACATCATGATCCTGCCGGGCTTCGGCATCGTCAGCCAGATCATCGCGACGTTCAGCCGCAAGCCCGTCTTCGGCTATCTCGGCATGGCGTACGCCATGGTCGCGATCGGCGTCGTCGGCTTCGTCGTGTGGGCGCACCACATGTTCGTCACCGGCCTCAGCGTGAACGTGAAGATGTACTTCACCGCCGCGACGATGGTGATCGCGGTGCCGACCGGCATCAAGATCTTCAGCTGGATCGCGACGATGTGGGGCGGTTCGCTGACCTTCAAGACGCCGATGGTCTGGGCGATCGGCTTCATCTTCATGTTCACCGTCGGCGGTGTCACCGGCGTCGTGCTCGCCAACGGCGGCATCGACGATTACATGCAGGACACCTATTACGTGGTGGCGCACTTCCACTACGTGCTCAGCCTCGGCGCGGTGTTCGGCCTGTTCGCCGGCTTCTACTACTGGTTCCCGAAGATGTTCGGGAAGATGTACAACGAGTTCCTCGGTCAGGCGCACTTCTGGGTGTTCTTCATCGGCGTGAACGTGTTGTTCTTCCCGATGCACTTCCTGGGCCTGCAGGGCATGCCGCGTCGCTATCCGGACTATCCGGATGCCTATGCGACCTACAATGCGCTGGCGACGCACGGCTATGAGATCATGGCCGCGGGCATGGCGATCTTCTTCGTCAACGTGATCTATTCGCTGATCGCGGGCCCGAAGGCGCCGGACAATCCCTGGGGCGAAGGTGCGACGACGCTGGAATGGACGCTGTCCTCGCCGCCGCCGTACCACCAGTTCGAAACGCTGCCAAAGATCGACTGACGGTGTGAGGCGCGTAGCCAAGGCTAGGCGCCGGTGCGGCGAAAGTCGCACACACCGGGCACGGCCGCGATCGATCCCCGCCTCCGCGGGGACAGGCTTACGGGATTCTCTCCCGTGACCGGCCAGCAATGAAAGACGAAGCCCCGGAGCGTTGCTCCGGGGCTTTCCTTTTGCCGAGAGTCCTCACCGGATTTGGCGGGTGGGGGACAGGATGAGCGAGCATCCCCCCGCGGCGCAGTGGACCCCGGAACACGTCCGGGATGACGACGTGGGTGGGGCGAGCCGTACCTGCCATTCCCTCGGTTCGTAACGCATACGACCAATCCGGCCCTGTATGCGCCGACTTGAGGCCACACCCTGCTTATCCGTTAACACTTTGACACGTATGATGTCGGCATCTTCGATACGTCGGCAGGTGGGTGCCGCCGTCGCGGGGGTGGGGACCGACAATCATATGCTGGACGCGGAACGGGCGGGCGCGGGGGCGTCGCCGGAGGACGTGGGCGACACCGGAGCGGGCGATGCGCCGACGCTGCCGATCGCCTTGGGCGGAGCGACGGGCGCTTCCGCCGCGCTGAAGATCGGCAGCGCGATCGCACCCGCGGTACTGCTTGCGGCCTGCGGCGGCGGAGGCGGCGGGTCGACGCCGACACCAACCGCATCGACACCGGTTGTCGTCACGCCCGCCGCGATCACCGCGACCCAGGCGAGCCGCTTCCTCGCGCAGACCACGATGGGGGCGACGCGCGCGATGATCGATACGGTCATCAGCCGCCGCTACGAAGGCTGGATCGACGACCAGTTCGCCTTGCCACGCGCGACGTCGCACTGGGACTGGCTGAACGCCAACGGCTATAACGTCGCCGCCAACATCAACAGCGAGACCGGCTTCGACGCGACGATGTGGCGGCAGATGATCGTCGAGCCCGATCAGCTGCGCCAGCGGATCGGCATGGCGCTGCTCGACATGCTCGTCGTCGGCATCGGCGGCGTAAACCTCAACTGGAAACAGTTCGCCACCGCCGCCTACGTCGATGTGCTGCTCGACAATGCATTCGGCAATTATCGCACGCTGATGGGCGCGATCACCACCAATGCGGCCATGGGATCGTTCCTCACCTTCCTCGGCAATCGCAAGGCGAACACGACGACCGGCGCGCAGCCCGACGAAAATTACGCGCGCGAGCTGATGCAGCTGTTCACGCTGGGCCTGTACCAGCTCAACATGGACGGCAGCGTCAAGACGAACGGCGGCACCCCGCTGGAAACCTACGGCCCCGCCGACGTCAGCGGTCTCGCCCGCGTGTTCACCGGCCTCAGTCTGGCGAGCAACGTCAGCACGACACCCGATCGCTATCGCCAGCCGCTGGTGATGAACGCGGCGATCAACGAAACGGGCAGCGCAACCTTCCTCGGCACCACCGTCAGCGGCGGCGGTACGGCGGCGGTGGACAAGGCGCTCGACACGATCTTCGCGCATCCCAACCTGCCGCCGTTCGTGTCGAAGCAGCTGATCCAGCGGCTCGTCACCAGCAACCCCAGCCCCGCCTATGTCGGCCGCGTCGCGTCGGTCTTTGCCAACAACGGCTCGGGCACGCGCGGTGACATGAAGGCCGTGATCAAGGCGATCCTGCTCGATACGGAGGCGCGCAGCGACGACACGCTAACCGGCACCACCGCCGGCAAATTGCGCGAGCCGGTGATGCGGCTCACCGCTTGGGCACGGCTTGCCAAGATCAACTCCGCGTCGAACGCCTGGGCGTTCGGCGACACGTCCAGCCAGTCCACCCGGCTCGCCCAATCGATGGGGCGCAGCGGATCGGTCTTCAATTTCTTCCGCCCCGGCTATGCGCCGCCCGCCACCGGGATCAGCAACGCCGGCCTCGTCGCACCCGAATTCCAGATCACCAACGAACAGAGCGTCGTCGCCTACGTCAACTACATGCAGGGTCTGGTCGCCAACGGCACCGGCGACATGAAGCCCGACTATAGCGACCTGACCGCCAAGGCATCCGACAGCGCAGCGTTGGTCGACGAGATCAACGTCGTGCTGGCTGCCGGCCAGCTGAGCAGCGCCACCGTCACCGCGATCCGCGCGGCGGTGGACAGCGTCGCGACGACCGCGACCAACGCCGCGACCAACCGCGTCGGCATCGCCCTGCTACTGACGCTCGCCTCCCCCGACTTCCTGACGCAGCGGTGACCATCATGGACACGACCCGCGATTCCTCCCGCCGCGCCTTCCTGAAGCGCTCCGCCGCTTTGGGGCTTGCCGGCGTCGCCACCCCCTTCGTCACCAGCCTTGCCGCGATCGGCGAAGCCGCGGCGGCCACCGCGACCGATTACAAGGCGCTGGTCTGCGTCTTCCTGTACGGCGGCATGGACTATGCCAATACGCTCGCCGCCTATGACGCGGACAGCTACGCCAAATATCTGGCAGCGCGATCGAACATCGCGCTGACCCGCGAATCGCTTAGCAGTACACTGCTCAATCCGGCGACCGGCCTGGCCAACGGTCGGCAATATGCGCTGGCGCCGACGATGGGATCGCTGCTGCCGCTGTTCGATGCAGGCAAGCTCGCGGTGGCGCTCAACGTCGGCACGCTGGTGCAGCCGACGACGAAGGCGCAATATCAGGCGAACAGCGTGAAGCTGCCGCCCAAGCTCTTCAGCCACAACGACCAGCAAAGCTATTTTCAGGCGTCCAACCCCGAAGGTGCGACCAGCGGTTGGGGCGGGCGGATGGGCGACCTGTTCCAGTCGGGCAATGGCGCGGCGACGCTGACCTGCATCAACGCGAGCGGCAATGCGGTGTACCTGACGGGCAAGTCGGCGGTGCAATATGCCATCGGCACCGGCGGCCCGATCGCGCTGCTCAACAATGCGACGTCGCTCTACGGGTCGACGGCCGCGGCGGCGACGTTGCGCAGCCTGATGACGGGCAGCAGCGGCAATCTGTTCGCCGACGAACATGCCCGCGTCTCGAAGCGTGCGCTCGACACCTATTCACAGGTCACCAGCGCACTCGCCGGAGCGCCGGCCAGCGGCTTCTCGCTATTCCCCGGTAACAACGGCCTTGCCGACCAGCTGAAGATGGTCGCGCGGCTGATCGCCGTCTCGTCGCAGCTGGGCGCGAAGCGGCAGGTGTTCTTCGTGTCGATCGGCGGGTTTGACCTGCACGACAATCTGGTCGCGCAGCATCCCGGGCTGATGGGCAAGGTCGCCGATGCAATGCGCGCCTTCTACGACACGACCGTCGCACTCGGCGTCGCGGATCAGGTGACGAGCTTCACCGCGTCCGATTTCGGGCGGACGTTGCAGTCGAACGACGACGGATCGGATCATGGCTGGGGCAGCCATCATTTCGTGCTGGGCGGTGCGGTGAAGGGCCGGCGCTTCTATGGCACCCCGCCGGCGATCGGCAACAACACCGCCGATGACGTGGGACAGGGCCGCCTGCTGCCGACGATCTCGGTCGATCAATATGCCGCGACGCTGGCGAACTGGTTCGGGGTGAGCAGCGGCAATATGACGACGGTGCTGCCCAATATGGGCAATTACAATGCGTCGAGCTGGAACCTGGGCTTCGTCTGACGCTCAGCCGCAGGTGACCGGGGCGCCGGCGGGCGCGACGACGCGGCACTTCGGCCGGCCGGAGACCTCGACGGTGCCGAGGCCGGTACTCGTCACCTGCGCGGTATAGCGCGCCTGCGCCCGAACGGTCCCCGGTCCGTCGAGACGGACGACCACGTCGCCCGCGTCAAGGGCGCGTGCATCGATCGTCCCCGATCCGCCGTCGAAAAGCCGCGCGGCGCCGACGCGGCCGGCGAGCGTGATCTGCCCGTCCCCCACCTGCTGCGCGGCAAGGCGATCGCCATCCACCGACGCCGCGCCGATCGTTGCGGCGCCCATTGCGGCAAGATCGATGCTGGCGCCCTTCAGCTGGGCGGCCGAGACTTTGCTCGCCCCCGTCACGCTGATCGCGCTTAACCGCGGCGTCGACAACAGGATGCGCAGCGGCGTGGTGGGGCGCGCCCGATCCTGCTCGGTCCAGGTGCCAGCGCGCGCGGTCCGGATCGTCAGCGTCGATCCCTCGACGCGGATGTCGACGTCGCCGATCGCGCCATCATCGCCCACCACGGTCGCGCCGGGCGATCCCGTCGTGACCGTCACCTCGAAGGCGCCGAACACCCGCAACCGATCGAAGCTGCCGATCGACACGCGCCGCTCCCCCGCGCTCGCCGCCGATGGCAGCGCGAGGGAGGACAGGACCAGCAGGGCGGAGACGGGACGGATCATGGTCGCAGCCTCGCACCGCCGCCACGCGGCGGCAAGAGCCTGCGTTATCGGCCGCAGCGAACCGAACCCGATCCCTTCTTCGATACGTCGCACTGTGCCGCCGCGCCCAGATCGACGTTGCCCGATCCCATCAGCTCCACCTTCGCCCGGCCGCTGACGGCGGCGCGGACGTTGCCCGATCCGGCGACGGTCACGTCCGCCTCGCCGACGCGCAGACCCGCCGCATCGAGGCTGCCCGATCCCATGACGTTGGCCTCCAGTCGCTTAATCGCTCCCCCGGCGCGCAACGTGCCCGCACCCGCGATATTCACCTCGGCCGCATCGGTGGTCAGCGCGGCGATGTTGAGATCGCCCGATCCGGCGATATTCACCTCGAACGTCGTGCCTTCGATCCGGTCGACCGTCATCGTACCGGATCCGACGATATTGGCTTCGGACAGGCGCGGCAGCGTCACGAAAACCTTCACGCCCTTGCCGCCGCCAAAGCCGAACACACGCTTCTGGCGCCCGATCACGAGGTCGCGGCCATCACGCGCGATGCGCAGCCTGTCGAGTTCGTCCGCCGGCCCCTCGGCGCGCACGGAAAAGGCGGTGCCGGCGCGCACGTCGACATCGTCGCCACCCGCCACCGCGATCCGGTCGAACCCCTCCACTGCATAGGTGCGGGTCGGTCCGCTGCCGCTCGCGGGCACGGTGCTGCCCTCGTCGCTGCCGACCGAGCAGGCGGTCAGCGATGCCGCTCCCATCAACGCGATTGCAATCCGGTGCATGGCCTGTCCCCTCTATGTGTATTGCTTAATTAATACACATAGAGGGGCATCGCAAGTCGTCTGCGGTCAGTTGCCGCAGCGCACCCGCCCGCCGCCGACCTTGCTGACCGTACAGCGCGCCTGCGGCCCCAGATCGACCATGCCGCTGCCTGCCATCGACACCTGCGCGGGACCGCTTACGGTCGCACGGACCGTGCCCGACCCGCCGACGGATACCTGTGCGTTGGAGGCGCGCAGACCGGCAGCGGCGATCCCGCCCGAACCGCCGACATTGGCCTCCAGCGTGCCCACCGTTCCTGCGGCAGAGATCATCCCCGATCCGCCGACGTTGAATTCTGCGGTCCGCGCATCGAGCGCGTCGATGCGCAGCGATCCCGATCCGCCGACACCGGCCGAGAACCGGTCACCGCCCGCGCGATCGGCGTTGAGGCTGCCCGATCCGCCGACACTGGCGGCACGGAGCGCGGGCATGGTGACGTGGACGACGATCTGCCGCTCCATCGCGCTGCTCTCGCGCTCGTCATAGCGCCGTCCGACGACCAGCGCCGATCCATCGCGCGCGATGCGGAAGTTGACGAACGCCGCCGCCGGCCCCTCTGCCCGCACGCTATAGCCATTGCCGATATGGACGACGACCCGTTCCGACCCGCCCAGCCGGATCGCATCGAAATTGCGCACCGGATAGACCATCGCCTCACCCTGCCGCTGCCCGGCGATACCAGGGCCATGGTCGCGTTCCGCGGCGATCGCAGCGGTGGCGGCGAGCGGGATCAGGGCAAGCGCAAGATAGTTCATGGCGGGCATCCTCTCGTGGTGTGGCCGGATGCTAGCGTATCGCCTACAGATGTAAACAGAAGATCGTTTGGAGGAGGCACGACCGGCCAAACGAAAAAGGGCGGCCCGTTGCGGGGCCGCCCTCTTCGATGGCACGAGGCGAACGGCTTACGCCGGCACCTTGTCCTTGTTGTAGATCGCCGCGGCGGCGCGCAGGATGTCGAGGATCTTTTCCTGCGCCTTCAGCTCGTCCACCTCTTCCATCGCGGCGAGTTCGCGCGCGAGGCGGCTGCACGCCGCTTCGAAGATCTGGCGTTCCGAATAGCTCTGCTCGGGCTGGTCGTCGGCACGGAACAGGTCGCGGACCACTTCGGCGATCGACGCGAGGTCGCCCGAATTGATCTTCGCTTCATATTCCTGCGCGCGGCGCGACCACATGGTGCGCTTGACCTTGGGCTTGCCCTTCAACGTCTCCATCGCTTCGCGCATCGTCTTGTCCGACGACAGCTTGCGCATGCCGACCGACTCGGCCTTATTGGTGGGGACGCGGAGCGTCATGCGCTCTTTTTCGAAGCGGAGCACGTACAGCTCCAGGCTGGTTCCGGCGATCTCCTGCTTCTGCAGTTCGATCACACGGCCGACGCCGTGCTTGGGATAAACAACGTAATCACCGACATCGAAGGACAATGCCTTGGCAGCCATGAACGGGCCTTTCTAAGGTCGCATCGCTCGCGTGAACGGTCCGTGGCGGAAAACCGCTGGGCAGGACCGACGAGGATGGTTGGTACGAGTGTCTCCTGATCGGGCATGACTCATCCTGCCCGTCGTGGACCCATTTAACACACTCGCAACAAAATTACCAGCGCGGTTGAGTCGCTTAGCTTCGCTCAACCCACTGGAATCGCGCAACCTCAGTCGCCGGCACCCGGCTCGGGCGAGAAGAATTTGTCGTACTTGCCCTCGACACCCTTCATCGCGTCCGCGTCGGGCGGCGTCTGGTCCAGCTTGCGCGTGACGTTGGGCCATTGCGCGGAGAAGGTCGTGTTGAGCTCCAGCCACTGTTCCAGGCCGCTCTCGGTATCGGGCAGGATCGCCTCGGCCGGGCATTCGGGTTCGCACACGCCGCAGTCGATGCACTCGCTGGGGTTGATGACGAGCATGTTCTCGCCTTCGTAGAAGCAGTCCACCGGACACACCTCGACGCAGTCCATATACTTGCAGCGGATGCAGGCATCGGTGACGACGTAGGTCATGGGGCTTCCTTGCGGCCTTGGGCGATCGATCTCCGCCCTGTGAACCAAGGGACGAAGAACGGGGTACGAACACGAGGCTGCTATGCCGCGTTCCGGCTCACGTCAATCGATCGCGGATGTCTGCGATACGTTCGCAACCAGTTCCTGGTAGCAACCTTGCGCTTCGGGTGCCGGTCCGCGCCGCAGCGGCAGCGCCTCGACGCGTAGCACGCGGACGCGCCCCTGGTGCGCGAAGGTCAGGATATTGCCGACGCGCACCGGTGCCGCGCTGCGCCCCACCGGGCGGCCGTCGATGCGCAGACGCCCCTCGCACGCAATCGCCTGCGCCGCCTCGCGCGTCTTGGCGAGCCGCACGAACCACAGGTAGCGATCGAGCCGCATCGACGCGTCAGCCATGCCCGCTCCATTCCGCAAGTGCCGCAAAGGCGCCGGTCGCAGGCGGTGCGGGCCGCGCCTCACGCCGGACCGTGCGGCGCCCCTGCCAGATCCACGTCGGTGCCTCGCTGCCGCGCACGCTGCGAAAGCCCAGCTCTGCCATCAGCCGTTCGAACGTCGCCGGCTCGACCCCCATCGAAATGCCGAGCGCCGGATCGGGCGCAAAGGGCTTCCTGCCTTGGCGGGCGTCATGCGCCGCGCGCGCGATACGCTCGACCAGGTCGAGCCGTACCGCCTGGGCGCCCAGCGGCCGAAAGCCGCTAACGACCTGCGCCCCCGGGCTGCCACGTGCCAGCACGCTCGCACCTTCGCGTGCCAACACGGGCGCCGGCCCCCGCACGCCGAGCAGCGCCGCCCGCCAGCGCGCCGCGCCGGGCTTGAGCAATCGCGCATCGAACAGGTCGAGCGCGCCGATCGTTACTCCTGCCTTGCGCAACCGCTTGCGTTCGTCGGGCGACAGACCGTCCACCGCCTCGCGCAAGGCGATCCGGGGGGCGAGCCCACCGGCCGCCTCCAGTTCGCCGGCCACGACGCGCAAGGCCGGCGTCGCCTGCGGATCGCGCGCCATATCGGCCAGCGCGATCAGCGCCGGCACGTGGCGGCGGAGCATCGCGTCGAACCAGCGCACCAAACGAGCCTGGACCGCCTCACGCTGCGGCTTGGCAAGGCAATCGAGATCGCGCTCCAGCACCAGCTGCGGCCGCGCCAGCGAGCGCCCCGGCGTCAACTTGGCGACGCCATGCCCGTTCCAGACGATCATGCCGTCGACGAGGGTCAGCGCCGCATCCTCTGCCGCCGCCAGCGCCTCGCCCCGCCGCCCGCGTTCGGTTACCAGCCGTTTTTCTGCCGCGGCGAGCAACAGCCGGCGATCCGCGGCCCGCGCGGCCGGATCGACGGTGAAACGGAAGCCATCGAGCCGCCCGATCGGATGATCCTCGACCAACACCTCGCCTTCCGGCCCGATCGTCACGGGCAGCAGCGACGCATCCGCGCCGATCTGGCGGATCAACGCCGTCGTGCGCTTGTCGACGAAGCGTTGCGTCAGGCTGGCGTGCAGCCCGTCGGACAGCCGTTCCTCGATCGCCTTGGCGCGATCGGCGCCCGCGGCGGGATCGGCGAGCCAGTCTGGGCGCTGCGCGATATAGGCCCAGCTGCGGATCGCCGCGATCCGCCCGGCGATCGTCTCGACATCGCCCGAAATCGTGTCGAGCCGCGCCACCTCGTCGGCGAACCATTGATTGGGGACGACGCCGCGCCCTTCGGACAGATAGGTGAAGACGCGCGACACGAAGCGCGCATGCGGGTCGAGCCCCAGCTTGCGGAAATCGGGCAGGCCGCACGCCGCCCACAGCCGCTTCACCATCGCCGGCGAACGCACCCGGTCGCGGACCCATGTCTCGTCCGCCAATCGCTTCAGCACGGCAAGATCGGTCGCCTGCGGCGCGGCGAGCAGCACGCCCGGTTCGGGCCGCCGCTCCAGGCTGGCGATCAGCGCGTCGATGCTGGCGAAGTCCGGCTCGCCGTTGCGCCAATAGAGGTTGCCGATCGGCGGAAAGCGATGCTCCTCGATCGCGAACACCTCTTCGGGCAGGAACGCGCCCGGCCCCTCTTCGGTCACGCCCCCGAACGTGCCATCGCGCTGGTGTCGCCCGGCGCGGCCGGCGATCTGCGCCATCTCAGCGACGGTCAGCCGCCGGGTGCGGCGTCCGTCGAACTTGTGCAGCCCGGCAAAGGCGACATGCGCGACGTCCATGTTGAGGCCCATGCCGATCGCATCGGTTGCAACCAGATAATCGACCTCGCCTGCCTGAAACATCGCGACCTGTGCGTTGCGGGTGCGCGGGGAGAGGGCGCCCATCACCACCGCCGCGCCGCCGCGCAGGCGCCGCAGCATCTCGGCGACGGCATAGACCTCCTCCGCGCTGAACGCGACGATCGCGGAACGCTTGGGCAGGCGGCTGATCTTCTTGGCGCCCGCATAGGTCAGTTTCGAAAAGCGCGGCCGCCCGATGATCTCCGCATCGGGCACCAACGCGCGGATCATCGGCCTGAGCGCTTCGGAGCCGAGGATCATCGTCTCCTCGCGCCCGCGCCGCCGCAGCAGCCGATCGGTGAAGACGTGCCCGCGCTCCGGGTCCGTCCCCAGCTGCGCCTCGTCCAGCCCGACAAAGGCGACGTCGGTCTCCGGCATCGATTCGACCGTACACAAATGCCAGCGCGCGTTCGGGGGTACGATCTTTTCCTCGCCCGTCACCAGCGCGACCTGATCGGCGCCCTTCAGCTTGACGACGCGGTCGTACACTTCGCGCGCCAGTAGCCGCAGCGGAAAGCCCATGATGCCGCTGGAGTGCGCGCACATCCGCTCGACGGCGAGATGGGTCTTGCCCGTGTTCGTGGGTCCGAGGACCGCCGTAACCGCCGCTTTCATGGCAACAACATCGTGCGTCGCGGGCCGGTGCGCAATGATGGAGATGAAGGCGGGCGGGCTACAGCCGCCGCGCCTCCTCGGGCAGCATCACCGGTACGCCGTCGCGGATCGGATAGGCGAGGCCCGCCGCCTCCGACACCAGTTCCTGCGCAGCCTCGTCATAGCGCAACGGCTGGCGCGTCACCGGGCAGACCAGCCGTTCGAGCAGCCAGGGATCGAGTGGGGCGGGGGGGACGGCGCTCATTGCAGCGTCACCCGCTCGTCGCCGTCATGCCGGCCGAAGAATTGCATCAGCTGGATGATGAGCTCCGCGCGCGATTCGATATCCGACGCCTCGAGCAAGGCCTGCTTCGCCGCGGCGTCGAACGGCGCGATCTGCGCGATGCCGTTGACGAGGCTTTCGTCGTCCAGCCGCCCCACCGCGTCCCAGTCGACCGCATAGCCCTGCGCATCGGCGAAGCGGCGCGATTCCTGCTCCAAAGACGATCGGCGGCCCAGCGACAGCGTCTCGTCCGCCCGGACCGGCAGCAGCTCCGCCTCGATCTGGCGGAACGGCGTCGTCACGTCGAGTTCGCGCACCACGCGGAACAGCGCGACGCCCTCCAGCACCAGATTGTAGCGGCCGTCATCCAGCGCCTCGACCTCGGCGATCTTGCCGACGCAGCCGATGTCGTACAGCGCCGACCGTTCCTCGACCGTCGCCGGCATCGTCAGCGGCTGGATCATCCCGATCCGCCGGTCGCGCGCCATCGCATCCGACACCATCGCCCGATAGCGCGGCTCGAAGATGTGCAGCGGCAGGTGCATGCCCGGGAATAGCAGCGCCCCGGGCAGCGGAAAGATCGACAGGCGGGTCGCTTGCGTCATCCGAACAGAATCGCGGACAGGCGGCGCCGCTGCGTGGACACCCAGGGGTCCATCAGGCCGACGACTTCGAACAGCTTGAGCAGCTGCTGACGCGCCGCGCCCTCGTTCCAGTCGCGCTCGGCGGCGATGATGTGGAGCAGATTGTCTGCCGCGGCATCGCGATCGCCCGCTGCCATCTGGGCGTTCGCCAGCGCGAAGCGACGCTCGTGATCGTCGGGATGCGCGGCGACCTCGGCGGCGAGGCCGGCGGTGTCCTCGCCCTGCGGCGCGCTCTGTGCGAGCGCGAGCGCCGCCTTGGCGCGCTCGATCCCGGCGTCCTTGATATCGGCGGGCAGCGCGTCGATCGCGGCCTGTGCTGCGTCGGTCTGCCCCGCCGCGACGAGTGCGCGAATGCGACCCGACAGGATGGCCGGATTATCCGGTGCCATCTCGAACAGCTGGTCGAAGATCGACAATGCCCGCTCGGCATCGCCGCTCGCCAGCACATCCTCGCCCATCGCGATCAGCGGTTCGATCTCGGCGGCGGCATCGGCCGCCTCCGACTGGATCGGCAGCTGCTTGAGCAACTGGTCCAGGATCGTGCGCAGCTGAGATTCGGTGCGCGCGCTGGTCAGGTCGGCGACCAGCTGCCCCTGGAACATCGCATAGACGGTGGGGATCGACTTGATCTGGAATTGCGCGGCGATGAACTGGTTCTTGTCGGTATCGACCTTGGCCAGCACCACGCCCTTGTCGGCATAGGCCGCGGCGACCTTGTCGAGTACGGGGCCCAGCGCCTTGCACGGCCCGCACCATTCCGCCCAGAAATCGATGATGACGAGGGACGTCATCGACGGTTCGACGACGTCGCGGCGGAAATCCTCGACCGCCTGCTTGTCGGCTGGCGACAGTCCTAACGTGGCCACGTCTTGCTCCCTTCGTCCATTCTTGGCGCCCATGTGGGGCAGGCAAGCGCCGACGCCAAGGCTTTTGGTTGTGCGAGTGGTCGCCCCACGCCTTTCGTCACCCCGGACTTGGTCCGGGGTCCACCGGGCCGCAAGGGGGCGGCAAGAGCCTCCGGACATCCCCCTCGCCGCAGAGTGGACCCCGGACCGAGTCCGGGGTGACGGAGGGGGTGGGGCAGCCGGGGGACCTCAATGAAAGTCCCGCGATTTCGGCAGGATGCGCACGTCACGCGGATGCCGCCCGCGCGGATCCTGGCTGACGATCGGCTTCGGACGGATCACCTCATCCACCGGCGAAAGCGGCATCTGCCCGTCATAGTCCGACGACAGCCGCCGAAGCTCCACGGTGCGGTCATAGGCCTTGACCGTCATCAGATGGACGACGCCCTCCTCGCTGCGCTGGATCACGCCCTCCAGCACCAACAGCCGCGCCGCCATGATCGCGCGCCGGTTCGCCTCGAAATCGCGCGCCCACAGCAGCGCGTTGGTGATGCCCGTCTCGTCCTCGATCGTGACGAAGATCGCATTGCCCTTGCCCGGCCGCTGGCGGACCAGCACCACGCCTGCGACGCGCGCGCGTCGCCCGTCCTTCGCCCGCGCCGCCTGCTCGCTCGACAGCACGCCCTCGGCGGCGAACAGCGGTCGCAGGAATCGCATCGGATGGCCCTTCAGCGACAGGCGCGTCGTCTGGTAATCGGCCGCCACCTCTTCGCTGATCGGCATCGCGGGCAGCGGCGGATCGGCCTCTTCGCGCAATTCGGGTGCCTCCGCCGCGGCGAACAGCGCCAGCTGTTTGGGCGGCGTCCGCCGCACGTCCCACAAAGCAGCACGGCGGGGCAGCGCGATCGATCCGAACGCATCGGCATCGGCGAGCAGGTTCAGCCCCCGCGTCGGCAGGCCCGCACGGCCCGCGACCTGTTCGACGCTCGCAAAGGGCACCCCTCCCCGCGCATCCACCAGCGCGGTCGCCCAATCCTGCCGAAACCCGTCGATCTGCCGAAACCCCAACCGGATCGCGAAATCCCCATCCTCAGTCCGTTCGAGCACATTGTCCCACTGGCTCGCATTCACATCGATCGACCGCACCACCACGCCATGCGCGCGCGCATCCTCGACCAGCTGGGCGGGCGCATAGAAACCCATGGGTTGCGAATTGAGGATCGCGCAGCCGAACACCGCCGGGTGGAAGCATTTGATCCACGACGAGACATAGACCAGCCGTGCGAACGACAGCGCATGGCTTTCGGGAAAGCCGTAGCTGCCGAACCCTTCGATCTGCTTGTAGCAGCGCTCTGCAAACTCCTGCGGATAGCCGCGGCGGACCATCCCGCCGATCAGCTTGGCCTGGAAATTGTCCATGCCGCCCACCTTGCGAAACGTCGCCATCGCGCGTCGCAGCTCATTCGCCTCGCCGGGGGTGAAGCCGGCCGCGACGATGGCCAGCTTCATCGCCTGTTCCTGGAACAACGGCACGCCGTAGGTTGCCTTCAAAAGCTGAAACAGCTCGTCGGGCGGACCGTACAGCGGCGATGGCGACGGGAAATCGACCGGCTCCTTCTTCGTGCGGCGGCGCAGATAGGGATGGACCATGTCGCCCTCGATCGGGCCCGGCCGCACGATCGCGACCTGGACCACCAAATCGTAGAATTCCTGCGGACGCAGTCGCGGCAGCATGTTGATCTGGGCGCGGCTTTCCACCTGGAACACGCCGATGCTGTCGCCCTTGCACAGCATCTTATAGACGTCGGGATGCTCGTCGGTAGCCAGGCTGTCCAGCGCGTGGCGGCCCAGGCCGTGCATCTCCATCAGGTCGAAGGCCTTGCGGATGCAGGTCAGCATGCCGAGCGCGAGAATGTCGACCTTCATCAGGCCCAGACAATCGATGTCGTCCTTGTCCCATTCGATGAACGTCCGGTCCTTCATGCCGCCGTTGTGGATCGGCACCATTTCGTCGAGCCGCCCCTGCGTCAGCACGAAGCCGCCGACATGCTGCGACAGATGGCGGGGAAATTGCAGCAGCCGCGACACCAGGTCGCTGAGCTGGGCCAGGCGGGGATTGGCGGGGTCGAACCCGGTTTCGGTGAAGCGCTGTTCGGGCATGCGATCCGAAAAGCTGCCCCAGACGGTGCTGGTCAGCCGCTGCGTCACGTCCTCGCTGAACCCCAGCACGCGGCCGACTTCGCGCACGGTGCTGCGCGGGCGATAATGGATGACGGTCGCCGCGATCGCCGCGCGTTCGCGGGTGTAGCGGCAATAGATATATTGCATCACCTCCTCGCGCCGCTCGTGCTCGAAATCCACGTCGATGTCGGGGGGCTCGCCGCGTTCTTCGGACACGAAGCGCGAAAACAGCAGGTCGTATTTCAGCGGATCGACCGAGGTCACGCCCAGCAGGTAGCAGACGACCGAATTGGCCGCCGACCCGCGCCCCTGACACAGGATCGGCGGGGTGCAGCTGCGCGCGAACCGCACCACGTCATGCACCGTCAGAAAATAATAGGCATAATGCTGGCGCCGAATGAGATCGAACTCTTCGTACAGCAGGGTGAGGATACGGTCGGGAACGCGATCCCCGTAACGGTCGAGCGCATTCTGCCAGACGAGATGTTCCAGCCAGGCCTGCGCGTCCCATCCCGCCGGCACCGGCTCGTGCGGATATTCGTATCGCAACTGATCGAGCGAGAAGCCGATGCGAGCCAGCAGGCGAAGGCTTTCGTCGATCGCCTCCGGCGCGTCGCGGAACAGCCGACGCATCTCGGCTTCGTCCTTCAGATGACGCTCGCCATTGGCGGCGAGGCGACGTCCGGCCGTATCGATCGTCACGCCTTCGCGGATGCAGGTGACGACGTCGTGCAAGGGCCGGTCGTCACGATGCGCATAGAGCGCGTCCGTCGTCGCCAGCAGCGGCACGCCGACCGTCTCGGCCAGGATTTTTAGGCGGCGGAGGCGGCGGCGGTCCTGGCCGCGCCGGGCCATGCTGACCCCCAGCCAGACGCCGTCGGGTGCCAGCCGCTTCACCGCCCTCAGCGTCGTGGCGAGGCTGGGATCGCTGCGCGGCGGCGGGCGCTCGGCCTCGTCGCGGGCAACGCCGCCGCGGGCGCTGCTTTCGGGCAGGACGATCAACAACAGATCGCGATGCAGCGCGATGAGGTCGCCCAGGCCCAGCAGGCAATCGCCCTTCACCGACCGCAGATTGCCCGTGGTCAGGATTCGCGTCAGCCGGCCCCAACCGGTGCGATTGGCGGGATAGGCGACGATGTCAGGCGTACCATCGGCGAAGACCAGACGGGTGCCGACCGCCAGCGTGAAGCCGAAGGGCGGCAAGGCGGCACCCAGCCGTCCGGTTTCGGCGCGTTTCAGCGCGTCATAGGCGCGCACGACGCCTGCGACGGTATTGCGGTCGGCGATGCCGATGCCGGCATGGCGGAGCGTTATCGCCTGCGCGACCATGTCCTCGGCATGGCTGGCACCGTCGAGGAACGAGTAATTGGTCGCGGCGACCAGCTCGACGAACCCGCTCATGGCGCGATGGCACCGCCGGCCCCTTCCACCCCGTCATCCCGGCCCTGGTCCGTGGCCCACTGATTCGCAAGGGAGCGGCAGGAGCCTCCAGCCATCCCCCCAGTCGCACAGTGGACCCCGGACCAAGTCCGGAGCGACGGTGGAAGCGGGAACACGCTCACGCGAACAGCCCATGGACGTACCAGCGCGGGTGCGCCTGTTCGCTATGCAGGCCGTGGCGGAAGATCCAGAAGCGCCGCCCCCGGCGATCCTCGATTCGGTAATAATCGCGCGTCGGGATGGCGCCGTCGTGGCGTCGCCACCATTCGCCGGCGATCCGCTCGGGCCCCTCGGCGCGCGCGACCTCGTGGACGCGGCGGCGCCAGCGGAAGCGGTGCGGCGGGCCGTCGGGCACCTCCGCCATCACCGCCTCGATCGGCTGCGGCGGATCGAACAGATAGATGGGCCTCAGCGGCGGCTCCCCCGCCTCCGCCTGCGGCCAGTCTCCGGCAGGCGGCGGTGCGGCGGCGGGCAGCATCAGTTCGGCCTGCTCGGGGATATGGCTGTCGCGCGGGGCGAATCGCCGCACCCGCTCGCGCCCCAGCCGGGTCGACAGGCGATCGATCAGCTCCGCCACCGCTGGCGCCTGGGTCGCCCCCTCGCCGCCCTCCAGCCGCAGCTGCGCCGCATCGAGCCGCTCGGCGAGCGTCACGTCGAGCCGGATCAGGTCATAGCCGTAACCGGGATCGAGCGGGTCGGCGAGCGCGTCGATCCGCTCGGCAAACAACCGCATCAGCAGCGCGACGTCGCGCGTCGGCTGCCCCGTCTCGACGCGCAGCGACTGGATGTGGCCGTCGCTGCGGAACAGCCGCGCTTCCCACCGGCGCCCGCCCTGATGGCGCTGGCCGAGCGTGTTTCCCGCCTCGCCTGCCAGTTCCTCGATCACCTCCAGCGCATAGTCGGTCCGCGCGATCGGTTCGGCAAAGCGCCGTTCCACCACCACCGGCGCGACGCGCACGCGCGGCCGGACCGGCGCCTTATAGTCGCCCGACAGCCGCCGCACCGCCGTCGCCGCTTCCTCGCCGAAGCGCGCGGCGATGCCAACGAGCGGGCGCGCCATCACGTCGCCCACCGTCTTCAACCCCGCGCGGGTTAGCGCCACCGTCGCGTCCGCATCCAGCTCCAGCGCCGCGACCGGCAGGCGCTTCACCGCGCGCGTCTCGTCGGGCGCCGGCGCGCCGGCATAGCGGGCGAGGGCGCAGGCGATTTCGGGCGTATCGCCGAACGCATGGCGCGCCAGGATCCCACGCCGCGCCATCCGCGCCTCGACATCGGCGGCGAGCGGACGCTCCCCTTCGAAGGCATGGATGCACCCCGCAATGTCGATCACCAGCGCGTCGGGGGGCAGCAGCGCCACCGTCGGGCTGTAGCGCGTGCAGCCATCCGCCAACCGCTCCAGCCAGTCCATGTCGGCATGCGGATCGGCCGGAAACACCTCCAGCTCGGGCACGCGCGCGCGGGCATCGGCCAGCGTCAGCCCCGGCTCCAGCCCGGCGCGCGCCGCGGCCAGATCGGTCGCGGTCAGCCGGATCGCCTGGCCCACCGTCTCGACGAAGGCGACCGGCGCCTCACCGCCGACGAACAGATGCGGCCGGGTGGCGCGCAGCCGCTCGATCGGGAGCCACGGAAAGACCAGCGCCAGATAGCGGCGCGTCACGGAAACTCTTGGCATCACGATCCCACTCCACGCGCCAGCGCTGCCCCGCGGGGCCGCCACGCCGGCGCACACATTCGACGTCGAAAGCCGGCAGGCCTGGCGCGCCCTCCCCCAGCCCCTGATCCAGCGCGGTCGAGGGCACGGCGGCAACGCTCCACCGCGTCGCAGCGGCGCTTGCCACCGGTTCCGCGCCGATCCGCAGCGACAGCAATGTGACGCCCGACGCCTCCGCCGCCAGCATCAGCCGTCGCGTTGCGGTGAGGTCCAGCCCCGGCATCGGCCCGATGCTTTCGACCAGCACCATGCCCAGCCCCCCGCAGCGCGCCGCATCCGCCGCCGCGCGTAGCAGCGCCGATTCGTCGGCGACGACGACCAGCAGCACCGAATCGGCCGCCAGCCCCAGGTCTGCGAGGCCGCTGGCATGCAGCCGGCCTTGCGCACGCTCCCCCGCCTCGGTGCGCAGCCACAGCAGCGGCACCGTTCCGGCGGCGAGCGCCAAGGCCAGTCCGAACCCCGCGGCGCTCGCCCCATCCTCGCCCTCCAACGCATAGATTTCATGAAGTTGCGCGCGCGCCAGCCCTTCCGTTCGCCAGGCATCGACCGGTGCCGCCGCCGCTTGCGCAGCCCCGCCAGCGGCGGCAAGGCCACGCAGACGGGCGATCAGGGCGGACGAGTCGGACATATATGTTCTTGTAATGTTCCGGATATCGAGTCGCCAAGTCGAAATCGTGTGCGAAAATCACAAGATGGGGCTTGCGGCCCCGCGCAGTCACCGCTAGTGGACGCGCCTCACCCAGCCGGTGGCTCCAATGAGCAGCCGGCACAGGCGCCAGAGCGGGCGTAGCTCAGGGGTAGAGCACAACCTTGCCAAGGTTGGGGTCGAGGGTTCGAATCCCTTCGCCCGCTCCAGTTTTTCCTAACAGTGTCATACGGTTACGGCGGTCCTTCGGGGCCGTTTTTTGGCTTCCCCGGCCTGCCGCTCGGTAACGCAGTAGCATGGGGGAAGGCGACGCGGTCCATCGACCGGCGCTAAGTCTTCATGGCACCAAGCGTTTTACCCCTGACCGCGGATGTGCCTCGCTCACCCCGATCCGATCTTGAAGAGTTGCCGGTGACCCCGGCAGGCATGATTCGCGCTCATCGGGAAATCCTGACCTCGTCAGTCATTCGGTTCGTCGGCCATAGCGTCAATCGAAGGGGGCCATGACGTCGGCAGGATGTTTGGTCGTGTGTTCGACATATTCGACCAGCATGCCATCGGGGTGACGCACCAGCATGTTGCGACCGGTCGGAACCGGCTTTGCCGCTTTCAGGATCGTGCTACCGGTCGTCGGGAGATGCGCGGCGAACGCGTCCAGATCCTCGACCATGAAGGTCGCTTCGGTGGCACGGAACGGCGTCAGGCTTTCGTCGGTGCCGGCGATGAACAGGATCGAGGCGACCTGCGCCAGCTTCAGGTCATGTTCCGGATAGTCGAACGCCAGACGCCGCTTCTGCCCGATCAAGGCTTCATAGAAGCTGACGGCCGCATCGATCTCGTCGAGCGAAAGGTAGCGGCGGACGAGGATGTTCAGGATTCGCATATCGGTGGTGCTCCGAAGGCCGTGATGCTGACCATATCGCATCAGCCTGACCGAACGCGCGCTGCGGGTCGAGCCCGGCGCCCGCGGGGCACTGGTGCAGAGCTTTGGCGGGGTAATGCTCTGCGGCGCGGTCTGCACCACCGGCCTGTCGGGGCTGAGTTCGCTCGTCTTCGGCCGCCGGAAAGCTGCGATCGTTGGTGCAAACGATGCCCCTATCCCTCCCACGTCGCCCCTTGAGTCCCCGCCCGCTCTCCCCCAACACTCCCGGCCGATGACCCGCTACGACCGCCGCTTCTGGTTTCTCGCCGCCGGTCTCGCGGCGACGGCGGGCTATGTCGATGCGGTCGGATTCCTGCGGCTGGGCGGGTTCTTCGTGTCATTCATGAGCGGCAATTCGACGCGATTCGCAGTCGGTGCGGTGACGAATGCGCATGTCGCATATGTGGCGGGCGCGTTGATCGCGGGCTTTGCGGCCGGGGTGGCGGGCGGGACATGGCTGTCGGCGCGGCACGGGGGTGGGCGCCTGCCCGTCTCGCTGCTACTGATGGGCGCGCTGCTGGCGCTGGCAGCGGCGAGCGATGGACGATCGCCCGCGATGGCGACCAGCCTGATGATGGCGGCGGCGATGGGCGCGGCGAACACCATCTTCCAGCGCGATGGCGAGGTGAGCGTCGGCGTCACCTATATGACCGGCACGCTGGTAAAATGCGTGCAGCGGCTGACGGCAGCGCTGATGGGCAGCGGGCCGCGCTGGGCGTGGCTGCCCTATGCTTTGCTGTGGATGGGGCTGGTCGCGGGCGCATGCAGCGGGGCCGCCGTCTATGGCGCGGTGGGAACGGCGGGCGTGTGGCTGGCGGTCGCCGCGGTCGCGTTGCTCGCCGTCTATGCGCGCGCGATCGGGCGGCCACACGCGCCCTGACCGCCGGGCGGGCGCGCCCGGCGGCAATGGCTCATTCCATTTCAAGGATGATCTGGTCGACCGCCAAGCTGTCGCCGGCGGCTGCGGAGACGGCCTTCACCCGGCCCGCCTTCTGAGCGCGCAGGATATTCTCCATCTTCATCGCCTCGACCACGGCAAGCGGCTGGCCCGCCTCCACCGCATCGCCCGCGCCTACGTCGAGACGGACGAGCAGGCCCGGCATCGGCGCGATCAGGAAGCGCGACAGGTCGGGCGGCACCTTCTCGATCATATGCTGCGCGTACGGCGCGGCGTGCGCGGGCAGGACGCGGACGTCGTGGCTCGCGCCGCGCGTGGTCAGGCGGAAGCCGCTACGTATCGGCAGGATGCGCACGGTGAGCCGTGCATCCTCCCCGATCTCAGCCTCCACCATCCGATCGCCGGGGGTATATTCCAGCGCGATGTCGAGCGCCTCGCCATCGACGGTGATGCCGTCGGTCGAGACCGCCACGGCATGGTCCTCGCCATCGATCCGCACCGCCCAGGCATGCGGCGGCTGCAGGCGGCTGCCGAGCTGGCCGTCGATCCGGCGCGCGCGATCGGCCTGCGCGGTCGCGGCGAAGGCGGCGATGGCGGCGAGATGGCGCTTGAGGTCGGCGTCGGCGGGGGCGCCGTGGAAGCCGTCGGGATATTCCTCGGCGATGAAGCCCGTGGTGATATTGCCCGACCGGAAGCGCGGATGCTGCATCAGCGCCGACAGGAAGTCGATGTTGGTGCCCGGCCCCTCGATCTCGAACGCGTCCAAGGCCGCGATCTGCGCGTCGATCGCCGCCTCGCGCGTCGGCGCCCAGGTGACGAGCTTGGCGATCATCGGATCGTAGAACATGCTGACCTCGCCGCCCTCGGCGACGCCGTCGTCGACACGGATACGGGGTTCGTCAGCTTGCGTCGACGACGGCGTGGATTCGGGCGGATTGTACCGCACCAGCCGCCCGATGCTGGGCAGGAAGCCGCGGTACGGGTCCTCGGCATAGACGCGGTTTTCGACCGACCAGCCGTTGATGCCGACCTGATCCTGGGTGATCGACAGCCGCTCCCCCGCCGCCACGCGGATCATCTGTTCGACGAGGTCGAGACCGGTGATCTCCTCGGTCACCGGATGTTCCACCTGCAGCCGGGTGTTCATCTCGAGGAAGTAGAAGCTCTCGCCGGTCGTATCCGCACCCGACACGATCAGCTCGACCGTACCCGCACTATAATAGCCCACCGCGCGGGCCAGCGCGACGGCCTGTTCACCCATCGCCTTGCGCATCGCCGGGGTGACGAAGGGCGAGGGCGCTTCCTCGACCACCTTCTGGTGGCGGCGCTGCACCGAACATTCGCGCTCGTTGAGGTACAGGATGTTGCCGTGCTGGTCGCCGAGCACCTGGATTTCGATATGGCGCGGCGATTCGATGAACTTCTCGATGAACACGCGATCGTCACCAAAGCTGGCGAGGCCTTCGCGCTTGGTCGCCTCGAACCCTTCGCGCACGTCCTGCTCGCTGTAGGCGAGGCGCATGCCCTTGCCGCCGCCGCCAGCGGACGCCTTCATCATCACCGGATAACCGATGTCGGTCGCGATCCGCACCGCCTCGTCGGTGTCGGCGATCTCCCCCAGGAAGCCGGGGACGACGTTGACGCCCGCTTCCTTGGCGAGCTTCTTCGATTCGATCTTGTCGCCCATCGCCGCGATCGCGTTCGGCGGCGGGCCGACGAAGGCGATGCCCGCCTCGGCGCACGCCTTGGCGAAGCTCTCGCGTTCGGACAGGAAGCCATAGCCGGGGTGGATACAGTCCGCGCCCGTCTCCTTGGCGGCGAGCAGGATCAGCTCGGCCTTGAGATAGCTTTCCGCAGCGGGTGCTGGCCCCAGGCGCACCGCCTCGTCCGCCATCAGGACGTGGGGGGATCGCGCGTCGGCATCGGAATAGACCGCGACCGTCTTGATCCCCATGCGCTTCGCGGTGCGGAACACGCGGCAGGCGATCTCACCGCGATTGGCGACCAGGATTTTCTTGAACATCCTCTTCTCCCCTCCCGGGAGCGGGAGGGGCCGGGGGAGGGCCTGTCCGCACGCGGGCATCGTTTTGATGATGGGGAGGACGGCCCTCCCCCAACCCCTTCCGCAAGCGGAAGGGGAATGGCTGTCTATTTTCCGACCTGCTTTACGACGTGACGAGCAAACCAGTGGCAGAACAGGGTGCACAGCACGGCGTAGAGCAGCGTTGGCACCGCGTAAAAAAGGTACGTCGTGACGTAGCTCGCCGACCTCGCTAACTGGACCGTCACGATCGCGCCACCATCGAGAGTGATGCTCGTTGCGAGCAACCAGAACGACGTCGAGACGATCGTAAAGACAATCGCTGCGAAGCGGACCAGACCTTTCACTCCGCCGCCTCGGCCATCACCGCGTCACCCCGGGCTTGACCCGGGGTCCCGCTTCTTTCCACGGAGCCGCAGGAGCGGGACGCCGGCTCAAGGCCGGGGTGACGGGCACTGGGCTCCACCGCCATCGGCGTCACGCCCAGCTTCGCGAACAGCGCCGCATCCTTGTCGTCGCCCGCATTGCCCGCGGTGAGCAGCTTGTCACCCGTGAAGATCGAATTGGCCCCTGCCATGAAGCACAGGGCCTGCGCCGAATCCGACATGCTTTCGCGCCCTGCCGACAGGCGCACCATGCTCGCCGGCATGGTAATGCGCGCGACGGCAACGGTGCGGACGAACTCGATCTCGTCGATCTTGGCGAGCGGCGTGTCGGCGAGCATATCGCCCAGCACCGTGCCCTTCACCGGCACCAGCGCATTGACCGGCACGCTGCCGGGATGCTCGGGCAGGGTCGCCAGCGCATGGACGAAGCCGACGCGATCCTCGCGCGTCTCGCCCATGCCGACGATGCCGCCGCAGCACACGTTGATCCCCGCGCTCCGCACCGCGTCGAGCGTATCGAGCCGCTCCTGGAAGCTGCGCGTGGTGATGACGTCGCCATAGCGTTCGGGCGAGGTGTCGATATTGTGATTGTAGTAATCGAGACCCGCGTCGGCGAGCTGCTTGGCCTGATGCGGCTCCAGCATGCCGAGCGTCATGCACGTTTCCATGCCCATGCCGCGCACGCCCTCGACCATCGCGACGATCGCGCCCATGTCGCGATCCTTGGGGTTGCGCCACGCCGCGCCCATGCAGAAGCGGGTCGAGCCATTGTCCTTCGCCTGCGCCGCCGCCTGCAACACCGCGCGCACGTCCATCAGCTTGGTCGCCTTGACCCCGCTGTCGGCGCTGACCGATTGCGAGCAATAGCCGCAATCCTCCGGACAGCCGCCCGTCTTGATCGAGAGAAGCGTCGATAGCTGCACCTGCCCCGCCGCGTGATGCGCGCGGTGGACCGTCTGCGCCTGCCACATCAATTCGTCGAAGGGCAGGTCGAACAGCGAGGCGATCTCGTCGCGCGTCCAGTCGTTGCGAACCGCGTTGCGGTCGGGCGAGGGCGCGCTCACTTGGCCATCGCCTGCTTCAAGCGCGCTTCCAGCGCCGGGGCCTCGGACGGCTGAAAGCCATAGGACGTATAGACCTGCCGGCCTTTGCTGTCGAAGAGGTAGACCCGCGGGATGCCCACCTTTCCGTCGGGGATATCCTTGAGGTCGGCGGCGACGATCTGTTGATAGGCTTTGACGTCGGCAACGACATAGTCGCTATCGGACAGGCCGCCGCGCGCGAGGAAGCGGGCGATGGAATCGGCAGGCTGCGACGGATCAGGATTCCCATCCCTGCGATTGACGTAGACGAAGTTGTACCGGCCCGCCAAATCCTTGCGCATCTTGTTGAGATAAGGCGCCTCGACCATGCAGGGCGGACACCAGCTCGCCCAGATCGAGATGAGCGTCGGCTTTCCCGACACGATGCGCGATCCGAGCGTGATCGGCTTTCCGTCGCGCGTCTTCAACGGCACGCCGGCCAGGCTTGTGATCGAGCGTCCGTTCGTCGCGGCGCGCTCCTGCGCGGCGGCTGGGGAAGCGATCGCAAGGGACAGGCCAAGCGACCACGCTAATGTTGTTCCAAACCGCATATTCACTCCTACGCCGCCTGCAGCGAAATTTCTTGAACCGAACCGATCGCGCGTATTGCCCGCCGCCCGGATCGATGCCGTGGCGGCGTAAACGCTCGTCGTCCGCGCTGCCATTGCACATTCTTCAACTGTGCCGCCCGCTCGCCTGTCAACCGCGTGGGCCATTAGCTGCGTATCGTCCGTCGCATCGATCCGCCCGCATAGTCCCCGCGCGCGGCGGTAAGGGTCAAACGGATCACGCGGCGTCCTCCTGCGGCGGCATATTGTGGCCGAGCAGGCGCAGCACCTCTTCGGCCGCCTTGATGAGGTTGGTGCCGGGGCCGAAGATCGCCTGTACGCCCGCGTCTCGCAGCGCCTGATAGTCCTGCGCCGGGATCACCCCGCCGGCGATCACCCTGATGTCGGCGCGGCCCGCGTCGCGCAGGTGACCGATCAGTTCGGGAATCAACGTCTTGTGCCCGGCGGCGAGGCTGGAGGCGCCGACGACGTCGACGTTCTTCTCCAACGCGAGCACCGCGGCCTCCTTGGGCGTCTGGAACAGCGGGCCGGGGACGACCTCGAACCCCAGATCACCGAACATGCTGCTAACGAGATTGGCGCCGCGGTCGTGCCCGTCCTGCCCCATCTTCGCGACGAGCATGCGCGGTTTGCGGCCCAGCCGGCGCTCGGTGGCGGCGACGCCCTCGGCGAGCCGCTCCCAGCGCATGTCGTCGGTATAGGCCCCGCCATAGATGCCCTTCACCGGCGTCGGCTGCGTGCCGAAGCGGCCGAACACATCCTCCATCGCAGAGGAAATTTCGCCGAGCGTCGCGCGCGCGCGGGCCGCGTCCACGGCGAGTGCGAGCAGATTGTCCTTACCCCGCGCGCCTTCGCGCAACGCATCGAGTGCGGCGCGGCACGCCGCCTCGTCGCGGGTCGCCTTGACGCGTTCGATGCGGCGGATCTGCGCCTCACGCACCGCGACGTTATCGACGTCGAGGATGTCGATCGGGTCCTCGTCGGCCTTGCGGTATTTGTTCACCCCGACGATCACGTCCTCGCCGCGGTCGACGCGCGCGGCGCGGGCGGCGGAGGCTTCCTCGATCATCGCCTTGGGCCAGCCCGCCGCGACCGCCTTGGCCATGCCGCCTTCGGCCTGCACGCGCTCGATGATCTCCCACGCGCCATCGACCAGGCTCTGCGTCAGGCTCTCGATGTAATAGGAGCCGCCGAGCGGATCGACGACCTTGGTCATCCCCGTCTCTTCCTGGATCACGATCTGCGTGTTGCGCGCGATGCGGGCGGAGAAATCGGTGGGCAGCGCAATGGCTTCGTCGAGCGCGTTGGTGTGGAGCGATTGGGTGCCGCCCAGCATCGCTGCCATCGCCTCGATCGTCGTGCGCATGACGTTGTTGTACGGGTCCTGCTCGGTCAGCGAGACGCCGCTGGTCTGGCAGTGCGTGCGCAGCATCTTGCTGCGTTCGTCCTTCGCACCCAGCTGCGTCATCGCGCGATGCCACAGTACGCGCGCGGCGCGCAGCTTGGCGATCTCCATGAAGAAGTTCATGCCGATCGCGAAGAAGAACGACAGGCGCCCGGCGAACTTGTCGATGTCGAGGCCGCTCGCCACGCCGTATTTCACATATTCCATGCCGTCGGCGATGGTGAAGGCCAGCTCGTGGAGCTGCGTCGCCCCCGCCTCCTGCATGTGATAACCCGAAATCGAGATGCTGTTGAACTTGGGCATCTCGCGGCTGGTATAGCCGAAGATGTCCGAAATGATCCGCATGCTCGGTTCGGGCGGGTAGATGTACGTGTTGCGGACCATGAACTCCTTGAGGATGTCGTTCTGGATGGTCCCGTCGAGCAATTTGCGGTCGACGCCCTGCTCTTCGCCTGCGACGATAAAGAAGGCGAGGATCGGGATCACCGCGCCGTTCATCGTCATGCTGACCGACATCTGGTCGAGCGGGATGCCGTCGAACAGGATCTTCATGTCCTCGACGCTGTCGATCGCGACGCCCGCCTTGCCGACGTCGCCGGTGACGCGCGGATGGTCGCTGTCATAGCCGCGATGGGTGGCGAGGTCGAAGGCGACGCTCAGCCCCTTCTGCCCGGCGGCGAGGTTGCGCCGGTAAAAGGCGTTCGATTCCTCCGCGGTCGAAAAGCCGGCGTACTGCCGAATCGTCCACGGCCGGCCGGCATACATCGACGCGCGCACACCGCGCGTGAACGGCGCGAAGCCGGGCAGGCCGGGGTCTGCCGTCACGTCCTCGGCGGTGTATAGCGGCTTGACCGCAATGCCTTCGGGCGTCGGCCAGATCAGGTCCTTGCCCTTCACCTCCTTCGCGGCGGCGGCTTCCCAATCGGCGAGGGTGGGTTTGTCGCTCACAGTCCCTCTCCCATCGGGAGAGGGAAGGAGGCGCGTAGCGCCGGGAGGGTGAGGGTGAGACAACCGCCCTCACCCTTCCGCGCCTGCGGCGCTCCCTCCCTCTCCCGCCGGGAGAGGGATTGTGTCTCAATGATCGCCATGCGGCGTCTCCATCAGTTCGACGAGCACGCCGCCCATGTTCTTGGGATGCACGAAGACGATCGGCGTGCCGTGCGCGCCGATGCGCGGTTCGCCGAGCACGGTCGCGCCCTTTGCCTTCAGGTCCGCGACGGCGGCGTGGATGTCGGGTACTTCGAAACAGACGTGATGCTGCCCGCCCGCCGGGTTCTTCTTCAGGAAGCCGGCGATGGGGGAGCTATCGTCATAGGGCTCGATCAGCTCGATCTGCGTGTTGGGCGTGTCGATGAAGCACACCTTCACCCCCTGCGCGGGCAGGTCGAAGGGTTCGCCGACCACCGCCGCGCCGAGTAGGGTGCGATAGGTCTCGATCGACTGCGCGATCGACGGCGTCGCGATACCGACGTGGTTGAGGCGGCCGAGGGTCATTTTCTTCCTCCTGCCGTCATTGCGAGCGGAGCGACGCAATCCAGGGCGTCCTGGTCCGGCTCTGGATTGCGTCGCTCCGCTCGCAATGACGGGATGTATTGGTCAGCCATGGGCGATCTGCTCGTATAGGTCGTTCCAGAGCGGGTTCATCGCCTCGATCAGCGCGACCTTCTTGGCGCGTGATCCAGCCTTGATCTGCTTTTCGCGCGCGATAGCCACGTCCATCGTGTCCGCGGTCTCGAACCACACGAGCAGCTTGCAGCCGTAGCGTTTGGTGAAACCATTGATCGTGCCTTCGCGATGCTCCCACGCGCGGCGCGGCAGATCGGACGTCACGCCGACGTAGATCGTGCCGTTCCGCCCGCTCGCCATCATATAGATCGAGGGGCGCATTACCGATCCTTCGTCATTGCGAGTCCAGCGACGCAATCCAGAGTCGCACACTCGGACGCTCTGGATCGCTTCGCTGCGCTCGCGATGACGGGGTCACAGCGGAATATTGTCATGCTTCTTCCACGGATTCTCGAGGCTCTTGCCGCGTAGCTTCCGCAAGCCGAGCGCGATCCGGCGACGCGTCGAGTGCGGCTGGATCACCTCGTCGATGAAGCCCTTGCTCGCCGCGACGAAGGGGTTGGCGAAGCGCGCCTCATATTCCGCCGTGCGCTCGGCGATCTCTTCAGGCGTCTTCCCCCGGAAGATGATCTCCACCGCCCCCTTCGCGCCCATCACCGCGATCTCGGCGGTGGGCCAGGCATAGTTCAAGTCGCCGCGCAGGTGCTTCGACGCCATCACGTCATAGGCGCCGCCATAGGCCTTGCGCGTGATGACGGTGATCTTCGGCACCGTCGCCTCGGCATAAGCGAACAGCAGCTTGGCGCCGTGCTTGATGATGCCGTTATGCTCCTGCGCCGTGCCGGGCAGGAAGCCGGGGACGTCGACGAAGGTCACGATCGGAATCTCAAACGCGTCGCAGAAGCGCACGAACCGCGCCGCCTTCTTCGACGAATTGATGTCGAGCACGCCGGCCAGCACCATCGGCTGGTTGGCGACGATGCCGACCGTCTTGCCCTCGATCCGGCCGAAGCCGGTGATGATGTTCGCCGCATGCGCCGGCTGCGTTTCGAAGAAATCACCTTCGTCGACGACCTTCCGGATCAGCTCGTGCATGTCATAGGGCTGGTTGGCGCTGGCGGGCACCAATGAGTCGAGGCTCGGTTCCAGCCGGTCCCAGGCGTCGGCGGTCGGGCGTTCTGGCACCGCCTCGCGGTTCGACAGCGGCAGGAAGTCGATGAAGTCGCGTGCCGCGAGCAGCGCCTCGATATCGTTCTCGAACGCATTGTCGGCGACGCTGGTCTTGGTCGTGTGCGTCACCGCGCCGCCCAAAGCCTCCTGCGTCACCACCTCGTTGGTCACCGTCTTCACCACGTCGGGCCCGGTGACGAACATGTACGAGGAATCCTTCACCATGAAGATGAAGTCGGTCATCGCCGGCGAGTAGACCGCGCCACCCGCGCACGGGCCCATGATGAGGCTGAGCTGCGGCACCACGCCGGATGCCAGCACGTTGCGCTGGAACACCTCGGCATAACCGCCGAGGCTCGCGACGCCTTCCTGAATGCGCGCGCCGCCCGAATCGTTGAGGCCGATGACGGGTGCACCGACCTTCATCGCGGTGTCCATCACCTTGCAGATCTTCTGCGCGTGGCGTTCGGATAGCGATCCGCCGAAGACGGTGAAATCCTGGCTGAAGACATAGACGAGCCGGCCGTTGATCGTGCCCGATCCGGTGACGACGCCGTCGCCGGGGATCACCTGATCCGCCATGCCGAAATCGACGCAATTGTGCTCGACGTACATGTCGATCTCTTCGAAGCTGCCTTCGTCGAGCAGGATGTCGAGCCGTTCGCGCGCGGTCAGCTTGCCCTTGGCGTGCTGCGCGGCGACGCGCTTTTCGCCGCCTCCGGCCCGGGCGGCGGCGCGACGGCGTTCGAGTTCGTTCAGCGTGGAAGACATGGGCAAACTCCTGCGCGGCTGTTTCTCCCGGTCTAGGCGTTGCTTTCAACTGTGGGTTTGCAAAATTGCAATTTGCATTTTTGCAAACTAGGCCCGTTCGATGACCGCCGAGCCGCCCCGCCCCCGTCTGTTCGCCGGCGATCGGGTGCGCACGCTGCGCGCGCGGCTGGCGCTCAGCCAGACGGCGCTCAGCCAGCGCCTCGGCATTTCGACCAGTTACCTGTCGCAGATCGAAAGTGGTGACCGGCCGATCACCGGCGGCGTCCTGGCGGCGCTGGCGCGCGCCTTTCCGCTCGACTGGGTCGACGTCGCGCCGGAGGAGGAATCGGCGGCGCTGGTCGCCGCACTGGCGGCCGGGACCGACCCGTCCGTACCCGCCGCACAGCTCGACGAGGATGCGGTGCGCCGCGGCGTGCGCCAGCAGCCCCTGCTCGCACGACGGATGGCGGCGCTGCATGCCGCGCTCCAGCGCACGCAGGAGCAGCTGCGCGTGCTCGACGACCGCGTCGATGCCGGCGGCAGCCTGCCCGTGCCCCTGCCGTGGGAAGAGGTGCGCGACTGGTTCCAGGGCAGTGGCAATTACATCGACGCGCTCGATCGCTTCGCCGAAAGCCTCGCCGCCGATCTGTCCGGCGCGCGCGCCTATGCCGAACGACTCGAGCGCGCCCACGGCATCCGGCTGATCGACGATGGCGACGCCCTGCGCAGCTACGATCCCGCCGCCGCGACGCTGCGCATCGACGCCGCGCAACCGATCGAAACGCGCGCCTTTCAGATGGCGCACCAGCTGATCCGGCTCGAGGCGGCGGATCTGATCGAGCGGATCGTCGCCGACGCCCCGCTGCAGTCGGAGGCGGCGCGCGAGCTGCTGCGCGTCGGCCTCGCCAATTACGGCGCGGGCGCGCTGATGATGCCCTATGCCGCCTTCCGCAGCGCCGCGCGGCAGCAGCGCCACGACGTTGACGCGCTGCGCCAGCGCTTCGGGGTCAGCTTCGAACAGGTGTGCCACCGCCTCTCGACGCTGCGCCGCCCCGGCGCACCCGGCATCCCCTTCTTCTTCTGCCGGATCGACATGGCGGGCAACATCACCAAGCGGCATTCGGCGACGCGGCTGCAATTCGCGCAATATGGCGGCGCCTGCCCCCTATGGGTCGCGCACGAGGCGGTGGCGATCAGCGACCGTATCCTCGTCCAGGTCGCCGAAATGCCCGACGGGGTGCGCTACGTCTCGATGGCGAAGGGGCTGGTGAAAGCCACCGCGAGCTACCGCCGATCCCCCCGCCGCTATGCCGTGGTGCTCGGCTGCGAGGTCGAGCATGCCGCCGCCTTCGTCTATGCCGACGGGCTCGACGTCGCCGGTGCGGACAGCGCGACGCGGATCGGTCCCTCCTGCCGCATCTGCCCCCGCCGCGACTGCGACCAGCGCGCCTTCCCGCCGGTGGGCCGCGACCTGCTTATCGACCCAGACCGCCGCGGGATCGTACCCTATCGCTTCGATTGAGTGCGCGCAGAGGCGCGGAGGACGCAAAGACGCCCCACGTGCGGCAGCGCCCTTTTCCGCTGGGGCTCATTGTAAGGAGTGACCGACGCCGCCCGGCGCAACCTCTCTGCGCCCTCCGCGCCTCTGCGCGAACAATCTGCCTCGCCGCAAGGCATGTCCCCCGGTCGCACGCGCCGTTATGCTCCCGCCCATGACGATACGAATCGGGATCGGCGGCTGGACCTACGAGCCGTGGCGCGGGACCTTCTATCCCGAAAAATGGCCGCAGAAGCGCGAGCTGGAATATGCCGCGTCGCAGATGACCGCGATCGAGATCAACGGCACCTATTATTCCAGCTTCAAGCCCGCCAGCTTCGCCAATTGGGCCGCCGCGGTGCCCGACGGCTTCGTCTTCACGCTGAAGGCGTCGCGCTACTGCACCAACCGCAAGGTCTTGGCCGACGCCGGCGAATCGATCGAACGCTTCGTCGGACAGGGCATCACCGAGCTGGGCGACAAGCTCGGCCCGATCCTGTGGCAGTTCATGGCGACAAAGAAGTTCGACGCCGACGACATGGATGCCTTCCTCAAGCTCTTGCCGGCCAAGCACGACGGCATCCCCCTCCGCCACGCCATCCAGGTCCGCCACGACAGCTTCGCCGACCCCGCCTTCATCGCCATGGCGCGCGCGGCCAACGTCGCGATCGTCTACGCCGATTCGGCCGACTATCCCGCCATCGCCGACGTCACCGCCGACTTCGTCTACGCGCGGCTTGAGAATGCCGTGGAAGCGGAGCCGGCAGGCTACAGCGCCGCGGCGCTCGACCGCTGGGCGAAAGCGGCTCGCGACTGGCAGGCCGGCGGCCGCCCCGAGGGCCTGCCCTACGTCACCCCCGACACACCCGCCAAGGCCCAGCGCGACACCTTCGTCTTCTTCATCAACGGCGCGAAGGTGCGGGCACCGCATGGGGCGAAGGCGCTAATCGAGCGGGTGGCGTGATAGGCGAAGTCAACGGCACGCCCAGTAGTGGACGTTCAGAACCGTGCTAGTCAGACCCGATGATCGATAAGCCGGACATCAGCGCTCGCATCGCAGCAGTCTGCTACACTCTCGTGATAGCGGCGATGGTGTCGTTCACACTTGCGTGGGGAGGCTTGGGCGAACCGTGGCGCTTTGATGAGTTGCTGGTCTTCATGGGGATCGCGCTATCCCCAATCCCTGTCTGCGTTCTATGCTTCCGTCGACGTGCTTAGCTCGGCCGTTTTACGCCCAATTGCGGACATGCAGTCAGGCCGTGATAGGCATCCACACGAGTTCGTCAGTGACTGGCTCATAGCGAGCAATCGCAGAGCCCACTTCGTTTTCAGGCGTCAGGCGCACTTCCTTTGACGTAACTCGCCCCATCCTCGTCATAAATTCCGCCAACTGCTTCGCTTCATCGGGTCCAACGACATCGCGAGGATCGAGATCAAACTCAATTTCCTCCTCACTGAAGAAGTGGCAGTTCAGGCGCTGTCGACCGAGTGCGTAAGATGCGCAGACAGAATGAGCACGGCCTAGCAGGAAGGCCGTGGTCACTACTGACGGGACCGTGCTCAACTCTCCGTCGATGGTGAATGCTAGGCATCTCGGCTCGACGATGAGCGCCGTCCAAACGCTCGCCCAATCGTCAATCGATGTTCCACATATGTAGATGTCACGAAGAGACCCATCAGCTTCGAAATGCGGGGCGATCTTCGACCAATCCATAAGTGCAGTTAGCAGCGTGCCATCCGCCGCGGCAATGTCCGCTTTCCCCCCAATAGCGGACAGAGCAGGTTAAACTTTAGGTCGCCTACTCTCCTGCTCTGAGCGCACCGCCCTCGCCAACTCACCCCCCCGCCAGCTTCGCCTTCAAATCCTTCAGCGCGCCGAAGGGCCCAGCCTCTTCCTCGCTGATGACGCCGGCGGCCTTCAGCGCGTCGGCGGCGTCGGGGCTGCGGGGGAAGGGATCGAGCGACAGCGCGAGCGTTTCGGCGGCGACTTCGCCGAGGTCGATACCGCCGCCCTCGATCTCCACCGTGTCGAGCGCGCCGGCGTCGAGTTCCACCTCGTCCTGGCCGTCGAGCCGTTCGACGAACAGTAAGGCGACGGGTTCGTCGATCGTCGCCGCCAGCGGCACGCCCGTGACCGAACACGCCTGCGTCACCGCGCCCGTCACCCGGCCGCGCACGGCGATGCCGGCGGCTTCGCGGCGCAGCGTCAGCTCCGCCTCCAATCGGTCGACCGCGATCAGATCGAAGCGCCGTGCCAAGGCGGCGCGTTCGTCGGCATCGGCATGGATGTGGACGGCACGATCGCCCGCGCCGATCGCGTCGAGGCGTTCGGGACGGCTGAATTCGGGGGTCATGGCAGGTCTCCGGCGGTCAGGCGGTCGAGCGGCGTCGCGTCGAGCGCGGTGCGGAAGGCGGCAAGGTTCTGTGCCACATGGACCACGGCCTCTGGCGCAGGGGCCTCGCCGCGGTACAGGTTGCGGACCAGCGCCGGCGTCAGGTCCCCCGCCGCCAGCCCGTCGCGATAGGCGCCGAGCCGCCCGCCGAGCATGCTCATCATCTTGCCGACATGCTTGCCGACGACCAGGTCGCCCATGCCCATCTGCCGGAGTTGCCCGTCCATATCGTCGACGAAGCGTTCGGTCAGGTGCGCCGACAGCGTCGCCGCCGCCGGCTCCGCCTCCAGCCGCAGCAGCACCATCGTCAGCACCGCCGCGATCATGTCGAACCGGCCATCGACCGTGTCGGGCACGGCGCCGGCCAGATACCAATGCTCCGCCCGCCCGCGCGTCACCACCGCATTGTACAGCGGCAGCGCCTGATCCTGTCGCTCGCCGAACAATCGTCCCCACCAACCCACTGTGCGCCCATCCTCCCTGCCACGCCCCGCGGCACTGCCGCTTGAAGCCTTGTCGTTCCTCGCATATCGAGGCGATCGGCGGGCGATGCAATCGATCCTGCGCGCGCCATGGGCGGGAAAGCCGCCGCTGGAGATTGTGATGAGCGTATCCGTTGCCCGTTTCGGCGCCCGCGCCCGTGCCCGCGTGGGTCTGATCGCGGGAGTGGCCTGTGTCCTGGGTGCCGGCGCCTGCACGCCGCTGCGGTCGCACCAGGGCTATATCATCGACGCCGATCTGGTGAATTCGGTGCAGCCGGGCGTCGACAACCGCGCATCGGTGGCGCAGGTGCTCGGCCGGCCGACGATCGCCAGCCAGTTCGGGGCGCAGGACTGGTATTACGTCTCGCGCGACAGCCGGAACCTCAACTTCCAGAAGCCCAAGGCGAAGGACCAGATCGCGCTAAAGATCACCTTCGATCCCAACGGCACGGTCAAGTCGGTGACGCGCACCGGCATCGATCAGATCGCCAGCGTCGATCCGTACGGCAAGACGACGCCGACGCTGGGCAAGAAGCGCGGCTTCTTCGAGGATCTGTTCGGCAACATCGGCACCGTCGGTGCGGCGGGTGCCGGTGGCCCCGGCGGCAGCAACACCGGCGGCGGTCGCAACACGCCGTAACGGCCCCGGCTGGCCGCCACGGCGTTGGCCGCGCCGCCTGCTACGCATCGGCGCGGCCGTGCCGTGCTTGGACCGGCACTGATCCCAAAAGGGGTTAAGGGATCAGTGGCGGCTAACGCGTCATGCGGGCTTTGGTTCTTTCGTGGCGCACGATTTTCGTCAGCGCACCGTGAACAGGATCTGGTCGACGATCCGGCCGCCGTCATCGACCAGCCGCAGCCGGTGCAGCCCCGGCCCCGGCATCACGGGTTCGCCGTGATCCGCCGGCCCCAGATCGCGCGAATCGAGCTGGATGCGATGCGCGGCAGCACTGCCGCTGACCCCGATCACCAGCCGCTGGCGATCCGCCGGAATATCAGGATCCAGCGCATAGACGCTGCCCGCCACCGGATTGGTGAAGCGCGGGCGATGCGCCTCGGCCGGCGCGGCGGCGACCTGCGTCTGCGCGGTGCCCCGCACGAAAAACTCCTGCCGCGCCTGTTCACGCGTGTCGGTGAAGGCGACACGGCTCGCGACGACATCGGCGGGCTTCGGCGGTGCGCGACCGGGCACGCGGGCATGCAAGGCCAACATCACGTCGCGCCACACCGGCGCCGCGCCGCTGGTGCCCGACACCGCGCGCATCGGGTCGCCCTCCGCATTGCCGACCCACACGCCGACGGTGAAGCGATCCGAATAGCCGATGCACCAATTGTCGCGCATCGCCTTGGACGTGCCCGTCTTCACCGCCGCCCAGAACGGCAGGCGCAGCGCCGAATCGAGGCCGAAGGTCGCGGCACGCGCATTGGGATCGGCGATCATGTCGCCGACGATCCACGCCGCCGCGGGTGACACGATCGCGCGAAGCAGCACGCGCGGCTGGTCCAGCGTCAGCCGCAACGGGCTCCACCGCCCGCCTTGCGCCAGCGTACGATAGGCGTCGGCCTGCTCCAGCAGCGTCACCTCCGCCGATCCCAGCGCGAGCGAGAAGCCGTAATAGGCGCCGTCCTCCACCAGCCCGCGATAGCCGAGGTCCCACAGGCGATCGCGGAACGGCTCGACGCCGACGAGCAGCAGCGTCCGCACCGCCGGCACGTTGAGCGACCCCGCCAGCGCGATCCGCGCCGACACCGGCCCCTTGAATCCACGGTCGTAATTCTGCGGCACGTACAGGCCCGATGCGGTGTCGAGCTGCACCGGCGAATCATCGAGGATCGACGCGGGGGTCAGATAGCGCCGCTCGATCCCCAACGCGTACAGGAACGGCTTCAGCGTCGATCCCGCCTGGCGATAGGCATTGGCGTTATCCACCGCCGGTGCGGTCGACGCGCCGCCGATCCCGCCGACATAGGCAAGCACGTCGCCGCTCGCATTGTCGACCACCACCACCGCGCCGTCGCGCGCGCGCGTGCCGCCGAGGCCGAGCAACTGCCGCCGCAGCGCCGCCGCCGCCATCCGCTGCACGCCGACGTCGAGCGTCGTGGTGATGCGCAGCCCCGGCTTCGTCAGCAGCCGGTCCGACAGATGCGGCGCCAAGCCCGGATCGAGCGCCAGGCTGCGCGCCGGGCCCAGCATCGCGGCGACCTGCGGCGCGAACCGCGTGCAATCCGTACCCCCCGACAGCGCACACGCCCGCCGCGCGATCGTCGCCGCATCGGCGCGCGGATCGGGCAGCAGTGCGGCGAGCAGCAGCGCATCGTCACGGGTCAGGCTGGCCGGCGTCTTGCCGAACAGCCCCAGCGCCGCCGCGCCGATCCCCTGCGCCTCGCCGCGATAACCGGCGAGGTTCAGATAGGTTTCGAGGATCTGGTCCTTGCTCCACCGCCCCTCCAGCGCACGGCCGGCGCGGATCTGGCGCACCTTGTCGATCCATCCGCGCGCGCCCGGCCGCGCCAGCGTCGGCGAGAGGAATCCCGCCAGCTGCATCGACAGCGTCGACGCCCCGCGTGCCCGCTGCCGCTCGATCCGCGCGCGCGTCGCCCCGGCCAGCGCCACCCAGTCGACACCGCCATGATCGAAGAAGCGATGATCCTCCGCCCGCACGATCGCGGCGCGGGCATCGGGAGCGATCGCCGACAGCGGCGTCCAGGCGAGCCGCCGCGCCGCGAAATCGACGCGTGCGCTGTCGATCAGCGCGCCGTGCCGATCGTACAGCCACGCCTCCGACGGCCGCCACCGCGCACGGACGGTGGCGTAGTCCGGCAGAGGCGGTGGCCGCGTGGTATAGTCGAGGCCGCCGCCGAGGACTGCGACGACGCCGACCAGTGCGAGGGCGCGCCGGGGGGTGAAGCGGAACGCCACGTCAGCCGGTCCGACCAGCAGCCCCGCCGCTCTGCCACCCCGCTCGCCCCACCCACTCCGTCACCCCGGACTCGTGCCGGAGTCCACCGTGGGGCTGGGGGGACGGCCTGCGCCTCCAGCCTTCCCCCTCGCCGCAGAGTGGACCCCGGACCAAGTCCGGGGTGACGAGGGATGTGAGGCGACCGCAGCGCCGCCACCTAGGGCGCACTGATCCGGCGCTGCATCGCCGCGCCCTCCTCGCAATGACCGCCCCCCTCACCTTTGCCCCACCACCACCGGCTGGTTCGGCACCTGCGCCCGCACGCTCGGCGAATACATCGCCTCCACCCGCGTCGGGGGCAGGCTGAACCGGCCCGCGCCGTTCAGCCGCAGCGCATAGCTCACCGTGAAGCGCCCGCGCGGCACCCAGGCGAAGAAGCCGCGCCAACTGTCGTTGCCGCGCTCGATATACGACGGTTGAACGCCATCGCTATCGCCGCCCTCCCCCAACATCTGCGACTGGTTGGCGAGGTCGCCGATGATCGTCGCGCCCGCGGGGATCGGATCGTCGACCACCACCCAGTTGCGCTCGGCGCTGGCATCGACGGTGATCGTCACGCGCAGCACGTCGCCGCGCGTTAGCTGCCCGCGTTCACGCGCCTGTACCACCTGCACCGTCCGCGTCGCGCGGTATCCGGCGAAGACCGGGCTGGTCAGCGGCACCGCGGCGCGCACCAGCACCGTCGCCCATGGCCCCGCCCCGCCGCTCTGGCGCAGGACCAGCGGCGTCTGTGCGGGCGGCAGCGGCAGGCTGACCGTCCGCGCGTCGGCGGCAAGCGGCCAGCTGCGCGACGCACTCGCCGAACCCAGCTGCAGCGTCGTCGTGCCCGCGATCGCCTGTGCCGGATACAGTCCGGCGAACTTGCGCACCGCCACCGCACCCCAGGCATTGGCGGTCGTCGTATCCCAATGGCCGCGCGACTGGCGCAGGCTGACGCCGACCATCATCTTCGCCGCCTCGTCCTGCCAGCCCGGCCGCCCGAGCGTGACGAGCAGCGCCTTGATCGCCGCCTCGTCGCCCGATGCCATTAGCCACCACGGCGCCGACGACGCGTCGGACAGATCGAGCCGCGTGCCCTCATAGACCAAGCGGCTGCGCAGCACCCCCTCCGCCTGCGCCTTCAGCGCCGCCGCATTGGCGGCAGGCACCCGGTCGAGCGCCGCGATATAATCGGCGAGCAGCGAGGTCGGCATGTCCTGTGCCGGCAGCCCGATCTGCCCCAGCATTGCGGGCGTCGCCTCGCCCGCGCGCGCCAGTGCCGCAAACGCCACCAGCTTCTGCTGGCGCGGATCGCCATAGGTCTCGTGCCGGACGCGGCCGTCGAGCACCGCCTTCAGCCCCTCCACCATCCGCGCGCGCGATGCCGGCGGCAGCGGCAGCCCCGCCTCGCTGGTCAGCGACAGCACATAGGCGGTCAGCGCCTCCGACCCGTCGAGCGATTCGCGGGGCCAGTAGCGCAGCAACCCGTCGGATGCCTGATAGGTCGGGATCGCCCCCGCCAGCGCGCTCCACCGCGCCGCATCGCCGAGCGCGACGATCCGGCTCAATTGCTGTTCGAAGCAATTGTACGGATAGCGCGTCATGTAATCGCGCACGCCCGCCAGCGGCGGCGCGAGCGTGTCGGTCAGCTGCACGTCGACCGATCCGCGCCCCGGCAACGCACCCGCGGGCGCCGCGATCGGCAGGCTGGTGGTATCGCTTACCCGGGTCAGCGCCGCCGCCCAGGTTTCGACCGGCACCGCCGGCACCACCTGCTGGCTGACGGTCAGCCGGTCGCTTGCCTTGCCGTCCTTCGACGTGGCCGTGACCTTCCAGCGCAGCGTCCCGCTCGCCTGTGGGGCGGTCAGGTTCCACGCGACCGGCACGGCGCGGCCCGCCGGGATCGTCACGGTCAGCGGCTTGCCTTGCGCGATCCGCGGGAACACCTCCACCTTCGCGGTGACGGTCATCGGGTGATCGCTGCCGTTGCGCAACGTAAAGCCTGCCGCATACCAGTCGCCGCTGCGCACCAGCGGCGGCAGGCCGGCATAGACCGACAGATCCTGCGCGGTGCGGATCGCGGTCGATCCGGTGCCGAACAGGCCGTTGCCGTCGGTGGCGATCGCGACCAGCTTGAACGACGACAGCGCATCGGACAGCGGCACGCGCAGCGTTGCACGCCCGCTCGCATCCAGCGGCACCTGCCCCTGCCACAGCAGCACCGGCTTGAAATTCTCGCGGTTGATCGCCGCCGCGGCATCGCCGCCGCCACCGCCCGCTTCCACCGCCTTGCGACCGTAATGCCGCTTGCCGACGACCTGCATCTGCGCGGTCGAGGTGAGCACGGACAGCGGCCGCTCGCCCATCATCGCGGTCAGCACGTCCCAGCTGTCGTTGGGGGCGAGCTGCAACAGCGCCTCGTCCACCGCGACGAAGGCGACATCGGCGCTCGTCGCCGGCGAGCCGTCCAGCCGCTTCACCTGCACTGCGACCGCCGCCGTGCCGCGCGGCGCAAAGCGTTCGTGATCGGCTTTCACCGTCACGCCCAACGTATGCGTTTCCCACCCGACCTTCACCTTGGCGATGCCGAGACGGAAGGCGGGCTTGGCGAGGTCCACCAAAGCGGTCGGTTCGGGCGCGGGTTCGCTCTTCACCAACCCCAGCGACTGGCCGATGCCGCGCAACCAGCTGGTCCAGCCGCTCTCCACCCGCCCGCGCACCGCGAGCACGGAGACGAAGACGTCGGGCGCGTACGATCCCGGCATCGGCACCTCCACCACCGGATCGGTGCCGCTGAGGTCGGTGACGAAGCTCGACAGCACGCCCTCGCGCTCCACCGTCACCAGCGCGGTAGCGGCGCGGAACGGCATGCGCACCTGGAATCGCGCCGTCTCGCCCGCCTTGTAGGCGGTGCGTTCGGGGATCACGTCCATCCGGTCGCCATTGTCGCCACCGAACCACCAGGCGTCGTCGCCGACCAGCCACACCGATTGCACCGCGCGCGCAACATTGCCGTCCGCATCGGTGGTCGTCGCGACCGCATAGACCTCGCCCGACACGCCGGGATCGATCGTGCAGCTGGCCAGCCCCTGCGCATCGGTGGTGGCGGTGCAGTCCGCCGCCAGCTTCGTCGTGCGCATCTGGTTGTCATAGGCGTAGAAGCCGCCGATCAGCCGCCGCCGCGCGGTGAGGATCTGGCGGCTGTACAGCGCGACCGACACCTTCTGGCCCTTGATCGGCTTGCCGCGCGCGTCGAGCGCGACGAACTTCAGCCGCAGGTCGTCCTGTTTCATCAGCCAGCCATCGGTCTTGATGCCCAGCTGCACCGCCGACGGCAGGATCGGGATCACGCGGCTGGCGGTCAGCACCTCGCCATTGGCATCTTGATAATCCATCTCGACGCGCATGTCGGCGAGCCCGTCGAGCGCAGGCACGTCGACGTTGATATGGCCCGTACCGTCGCCGCCCAGGGTCGCGGGCAGCGTCTGCGTCGGCGGCAGCGGCGTCTCGCGATCGTCGCCGTCGCCGTTCATCGCGCGCGTGCCCTCTTCGACCTTGGCACCGCCGAAGGTGTACGCCTCATAGCCTTCCGGGTTGGCGCTGTGCGCGAACCAGCCGACGCGCACGTCGACGGGCAGGTTGCTCGCGCCGCCGCCGGAGAGGTAGCCGACATACAGATCGAGCGGCAGCGACTTGGGCCGCACCGCCGGCGCCTTCGGCCCGGTCACGCTCGCGCGCATCGTCGGCAGCTTGTATTCGTCGACCTTGAACGACTGCGACGTATAGGTGACGTCGTCGCCCCGCACGATGCGCAGGTCGTAGTCGCCCATCGGCGCGCCCTGCGGCACCGTCCAGCTCGTCTCGCCCACCCCGCGCGCATCGATATTGAGCGGCAGGTCGAACTGCGTGTCCGATCCCCGATGCGCGAGGCGCAAGGTGCCGCTAAAGCCCGGCGGGATCGCAAAGCCGCTGCCATTCGGACGGCGGACGATATGCTTCATGTGGATCGTCTCGCCCTGACGCACCAGCGCGCGGTCGAAGACGGTGTGGAACGTCTCGGACGGCGCCGAATAGCCATAGGGCAATTCGAAATCGTACGGCCGGATGCCCTCGCCCCACGTCGTCAGCGCAAAGCTGAAATCGTCGCCGCTGCGCGCGGAGATCATCAGCGGGTGCGCGGTCGAGGTGTCGGAACAGCTGCCGTAGGTCTCCGGCTCGGGCAGCCCCTTGGGCACCATCAGCCCGCCGCTACGATCGGTAACGCCCCGCGCCAGCACGCGGCCGGTGCAGCTGTCGCTCACTTGCACGCTCGCGTTGGCGACCGGCTTGCCGCTGTCGAGCGCGGTCACCCAGGCAAGGCTGCGCTCACGGCCCCATTTGAAATGCACCGCCATGTTGGTGACGAGCGCCGCGGTCGCGACATAGCGCGGCGCGTTGCGCCCCAGAAGCGACCGGCCGAGCCGCGGGCTGGCGAGTTCGACCACGTAGAACCCCGGCTTGCCGAGCGGAATGCCGACGACCTCGAACGCCCGCCCCTTGCCCGGCAGGCCCAGCTTTAGCCCTGCGCCCTGATCGCCCAGGATCGACCGGTCGCCGGTGTGGTTGATACGCGCCACGACCTCGTCGCCGCGCTTCACGTCCTCGATACGGGTCTCGCCCGCCGCCGCGACGGTGCGCAGCCATTCGGCGACCGCCGCATCCGAATCGCCCACCTTCAGCGTCCGCCCGCCGATCGCCAGGCTCTTGCCCTGCAACGCCGGTTCGACGTTGCGCACGGTAACGGGGAGTACGCCCCCTTGGGCCGATTCGAGGATGCCGAAGTCGGCCGCGAACTTCACCAGCGGCGGCGCTTCGTCGAACTTCACCTCCAGCGGGAAGCGTTCGGCGTTGCTCAGGCTACGACCGCTTTCGTCCTTGATCCCCGCCGGCAACGTCAGCTTCGCGGTCGCATCGGCGGGCAGCGGCGCCTTGAAGGTAACGTCGCTGATCGTCGCCTTCTTCTTATCGTCGTCATCGAACGTCGGCGCGATCGATTTGCCGTCCGCGAAGGTCAGCCGGATCGCCGCGGCCTGGCTCATCGGCACCGGCGCGGTGAAGCGGACGTACGCAGGCTGTACCGGGCTGCACCCGGCCTGCGGGTTGGTACGGCTGCATTCGAAGCGCGCGGCGAACGGCTTGCGTACGGTAAAGTCGAACCGCTGGTCCGTGCCGGCCAGCTTACCGGACGCCGAGGCAATCCCCTTGCCCCACACCAGCGCCATGTCGCGCCCCGGCGGCAGCGCGCGGCGGCATTTCAGGGCGGTGATCCCCGCATAGGCGGCCTGTCGCTCCGCGGGCGTGGCCGGCACCGCCTCGGGCAGCCCGGCATTCTCCAGGAAGCTGCGCACCGACCAGTTGCGCGTCCCCATCTCGCCCAACAGCTTCGCGGGCAGGCCGGCATCGAGCACGTCGACCGGAATCTTCTCGCCCAGCCCGTCGACTGCGCAATAGGCGTTGGCGGCCACCGAAGCGCGCGTCGGCGCCACCGGCGCGGCGACCAGGAACACCTGATCCTCTTCGATCTCGTCCCCCGACGGCAGCACCGCGAGCGCACGCGGCCCGCCCGACTCGACCGTATAATTCGCCCGCCCGGAGAAGCTGTAGCCCGCTACGCTCTTCAGCCCCTCGACCGCATCGAAGCTGCATTTGGCATCGCCAGTGAGCGGCGCGGCGAAATCGAACACCCAGGTCTGCGGATCGACCCAGCGGCCGGTGCCGGCGCAACCCGTCTTGAACGGGGCCTTCGCCCGCGGGTCGCCCAACGGCACCATCGCCTGGTTGAAGCGGATCGTATAGCGTTCGATCGCGCCGCCGCCGGTCGCACCGGCGCCGCCCGTGCCGGGCTGGGCGAGCACCACCTGCGGGCTGTCGTCGCCGAACGCCGCGACGGGCGCCAGAGCCAGTGCCAGCACCGCCAACCGTACCGCCGCATTCCGCCGCATGCCCGCCCCCCGCTGTTGCGCCATGTCTAGGCGGTTCGCGGGGCCGAATCCAGCGGGCCAACGCCACCTGTCGCACGCGAATATGCAGGCGATTATTGATCCGATTCGCGCGAAAACCTCGAAGTCGGCGGCACGACCGGCCCGTTATCTTGGGCCAATTCATATCGATGTCAGAAGCGACTTGCCGAACTTTAGTCCATAATGGAGGTTTGTAACCGGGCGGACCGGGGGGTGGCGCGTGGATTGGATCACGGCAAGTATCGATGCCGCTGTGCGCGAAACCATGTTGTTCGCCGCGGCCGGCCTGTTGATCGGCGGCCTGGACGATCTGATCGTCGACCTGTGTTTCCTGGCGCGACGCGGAATGGGTCGCGGTGCCATTCCCGCGCATCTCGATCGACTGCCGGCGCCGACCGACAGCGGATGCCTCGCGATCTTCGTGGCCGCCTGTGGTTGGTCAGGGAACCGGGAAGGCGGTCGGGGCGGGATACAATGGGATCGGGTGGGATCGATCGGGCTGGATATCGCGGAAAACGGCGGCTGGGCGGTGCACGCACGGGCATTTCGAGGTTGCTGGCCAATCCGACGGCGGCGTTCCCAGTTCGGGTGGCGGGGTCGCGGCGATCGCTGGGCGGATGAGGCGCATTTCCCGATTCCCGGTTCGGCCGCGTTCCCGGTTTGCCGATCGGCGCGATTTGCACGTGGGCTGCAAGCGTCCTACATCGGCGATGCGACGCGCGTGACACGGTGAATCTGCCTGCCGTAGGACCGCTCCGGGCAGGGAGCGGGATCGCATGCGAGGGGATGGCAGTCCTCGCCGCGCGTCGTCCCTTCCTCACAGATCGATCCTGTCGGCGCCGGCGATCAGCTGCGCGATCGTGCGCGGGTTCGCGAAGCGATAGCTGACGAGGTACAGTTCGCGCCCGCCCGCCGCCGCCTTCACCACCGCGAGCCGCTGGCGCCCGTCGGCCTCGCGGAACAGAAGCAGCCGGTTGTCGCCCTGGCGATAGACCGCGTCGGGCGCGGCGCCGATCTGCGGCAGCTGGCGATAGTCGGCGACGGAGAGTTCGGGATGCCCCTCGCTCCGCCCCGTCCGGCCGAGCTGCTTGGCGAAGGTATCGCTCGACAGGCGCACGACATGCGCCTCGCTGCCGATCGCAGCGGAGAGGTCCGGCGCCAGCACCATCACCGGGAACACGCCGCCCGGTTCGTGCAGCGTTTCGAGGAAGGCATCCGACTGGACGAGGTCGTCGAGCGTCGCGCGCGCCGCGGCAAGGTCGACCGGCGCCGCCGCCTCCAGCGAGCGCATCGCCTTTTCGGCGACCGCGCGCAGGCTGGCCTTGCCCGGATTGTAGCCGAAGCCTGGCGAGATGCCTGCCGGCACCGCGATCGGCGCGGCGCCCGCGGGCGTGAACGCCACCGGCGGGCCATCATCGGGCACGTCCGAAACCGTCCACCCCTTCGCCGTCATCTCGCGCTGCGACAGCTGGCGCACCGTGCAGCGGCAGAACCAGCCGCAGGGCGGGAAATGCGTGTCCCACCAAGGGTGGTCGACGGGCAGGATCACGCCATGCCAGCGCCGGTGCTCCGGCCGCGTCCGGCTGTCCATGACCGCGACGTAGCGGAGGAAGGGGCGCACGTCCTTCAGCTCCTGGATGCGCGCCCAGCGCCCGGCGGCGCGGCTGACGCGCAGGTTGGTGTCGTAGATCGTGCGCAGCCGCCGCGCGCCGACGTGCACGATGTCGTCGGTGCCGGTCAGGCTGCGATCCTGCACCTCGCCCCACCAGCCCTGGCGCTTCAGAAAGGGGACAAGGTTCGCCTGCCAGTGTTCGAACGTGCCGCCGTTCGCCAGCATGTCGGCGAGGCTCGCCTGGATTTCGGCAAGCAGATCGAGGTTGGCGACCTTGGCGACGGTGAAGGCGCGGGCGTGCTCCTCGTGCATCATCTCCGACCAGCGCACCGTCGCGCGCAGCGTGTCCCGCGCCTCGAAGGCGCGGACGGTGGCGTCGGGCGCGAGGTGGATCAGGCTGCTGATAGGTCTGTTAGTCATGCTGTAATGTTCATCGAACTAACGTGCCGACCAGACCGCGATTTTTGGCGAGTGAAATGAATAGCGAAGCAACAACAAAAATAGCTTGGGGATGGTACAGCCTTACACCCAATGAATGGACCGCATTTTCGGCGGTTGCCACGCTTGGCGCGATGGTTGTCGCGATTGTGGCGGTCATCGCAACGGGGGCAGCTGTTTGGGCGTCCATCCGTATCCCTCAAAAAGTCGCTAACCAGGCGAAGGAGGATGCGAAGGCGGTAGATAAAGCTCGTAAAGACGAAGAACAGAAAAAAGCGGATGCGGCAGCCAAGGCCGAGGAAGCCGCGATCGCGATGCGTTACCGTGAGGTGGCCAATGCCGTTTCGGGGGCGCTTGACCTCCTTCGTGACACGGTATCCCGCGTACAAGCCGCTTATGATCCGACAAATCCTGAAAGAGGCGCGACGGCCGATTTCCGAAAAGAGACGAACCGCTTCGGCGCCCAAGCCGCATACAAGTCTGGAACTTTGGATATTCTTGCGAGAATGCCTGGACTGACCGACGGAGCGATCGACAGCTGCGTGGGTGCATCCATTGCGATGCAACGCATTGTGAGCGCAGTTCAGAAGGGCTTTTTTTCGGGCGGCACAGGCCCCGAGAACCTGCAAGCCGCTTTGGTGATCGGCCACGAGGTTAAAGGTCGGATCGAGGGAGTTATCCTCTACAATGATGTGAAAGACGCCGGCCCTGTTTCGCCGTTGCCACCAACGCTTTTCTGACGAACATTTGTGTAAGCGACGATCTTCGACAAACGCACACTGATCTACCCACTTCATCTTTTCGCACTCAACGTCGAGGTGGCTCACGCCTGAATCGCGACTGCTCCCTCCGCTACAAGTTTTGCCGGGCGATCCCCGCATCGGTCAGCCGGAAGAAGCTGATGTAGGGCACCTTCAGCCACGTCGCGGGCTTGAGGTCGACCTGTCGCGCGAGCGCCGGGCGGCCGGGGGCATCGCGCATCAGGCTGACCAGCGTCGCCCAGGCGACGCCCTGCGCCTGCAGGTCGGCGAACTGGCGCAGGATCACAGGGTCGAGCGTGGCCAGCGCCCGGCGCTGAGGGCGGGTCAGGCGGCGGGTCATCGGCGGCGCCCGTCGCGGCAGGGGGCGCAGCGTCCGCCGACGAGGCGCGGCGACCAGCTGTCGCACGTCCGGCAGTCGCCCGGCTCCCCGGCCGGCACAACACGCACCGCGCCCGCGATCTGGCGTTCGAGCAGGCGGTCGGCGATGTCGCCGGCGCGATCGGCGTCGTCGGCCATCAGGCGTCTCCGCCCGGATCGGTCAGCGCGTCGAGGCGCAGCGCGAAGCCGGCGCGTGCCAGCCGCTCGACCAGCGGGTCGAGGTCGGCCAGCTCCGCCTCGCGCGCCAGGATCGCGGCGGCCTCGTCGGGCGAGCGCGCGGCGGCGAGCTGGCGGACGAGCGGATCGACCAACGCGTCCGCGGCGCGGCGCCAGCCCTCGTCGGCCATCGCCGCCTCCACCGCCTCGTCCACCACGTCGCGGGGGTGGAGGACGGGCACGAGCGCCTCGGCCAGCGCCACCTTCAGCGGCGCGGCATCGTTGGCGGCTGCGGGCGGCGCGTCGGGCGGCGCATCCGCACCGGCGGGCGGCTCGACCGGCGTGGGGGCGGCCTTGCGTTCGTAGCCGTCGCCATAGCGGTCGCGGAAACTGTCGTCGGTTCGCACCCAGCCCAGGCGGCCCAGCACCTCGTCGGTGTCCGCCGCGGCCTTCAGGTCGTCCTCTTCCTCGACGATGCGCACGACGCGCGGGGACGCCACGTCGGCACCGAAATTGAGGTCGGTCCACCAGCGTGCCGGGCCGGCGTTGAACCCGTCCGACAACAGGTCTGCATCGGCCTTCACGACCTCCAGCTTCACGTCGGCGTGGACTTCGCCCTGCGCACGGCTCGACCCGTTGTCGGTCGTCATCGTCTGCGACAGGATCACCTTGGCGATCGCGCCGTCCATGTAGCGGCAGACCGCCTGGAAATCGGCGCCGGACTGGGCGAGCGTCAGCAGCTCGACATCCATGCCCGCCGGAATCGCGAAGCCGCTGTCGTTGGCGATCGCCTGGATCGCGGCGAGCAGCTTGTCGATGTCCTTCTGCGCCGGTCCGCGCGGGTAGATGCCCTTGGCGGTCGGCACCGCGAACTTGTCGAGGAAGATGTTCCAGAAGCGGACGCCGTTCCGCTTGAACAGCGTCGGCCAGTAGAGCCATTCCGCCAGCCCCTCGCCATAGGGCGTGTCGTCGTCGGTGCCGCCCGCCGTCACCACCCAGAACTTGCGCGGCGGCAACGCCTCGCCCGCGGGCGCGGTGCGGGTGAGCAGGCGCAGGTCGCCCCTGGCGTCATAGCGGAAGCGGCGCGCGTGGCGGACGTGGATCGGCAGGCTCTGCGCGCCCGGCACCCAAGTCAGCAGGCCGTCGAGCATGCCCCAGTGCAGTTCGGCGACCTGGATCCCGTAGAAGCTCGCCCACAGCATCTTTTCGGTCAGCCGGTCCCAGCCGATCCGCTCCAGTGTCGCCTTCAGCGCATCGCCCGCGGCGACGGCGCGGGGGTCCGCCTCGTCGCCGGGCAGCACGTCCCATTCGCGGCTGACCACCGCGCGGATACGCTGCTCCATACAGCTTTTCACCTGGTCGTCGCGGCGGATGCGTTCGTAGACGCCCCAGTCGGGCGAGGCGCCGAGCTTCGGGTCGCGCGCCTGCTGCAGGTCCTGGATGTAGGGCCGGGTGATGTCGCGGCCATCGCCGGTCGTCGCGATGCTGGCGGCAAGGTCGGCGGGCACGCGCGCGGGCGCCTTGCGGGAAAAGGGCCACACCATCACCAATCCCCCCGGCCGCCGAAGCGATCGTGCCGGCGCACCGTGCCGAAGCCGGTGTCCGTCGTTTCATAGTCGCCGCTCTGGCTGCGCGGCTGGCCGGCGGCGTGCACGTCGATCGGCTGGACATCCTCGTCCGCCGCGCCGACCAGGTTCATCAGCGCGATCGCATAGTCGCCGTGGCGCTTGCCCTTGGCGCCGTCCGCCTTGGCGTCGATCCGGTCGACCACCATCGGCACGCCGCGCACCAGCTTTACGAGGCGCAGGTCGTCGAGCACGCCGTCGCTGCGCGGGATCAGCAGGGTGCGATCCTCGAACCGCGCCTTCAGCCGGGGCATGCGCGCGAGGTAGATCGCCTGCGTCGCCATCACGCCCTCGATCCGGTCGGCGCCGAATTCCTCGACCATGTCTTCGGCGAGCTGCTGGCCGTTGCCGCGCGCGTCCATCTTGCCGGCCGACCAGTTGGGCAGCGTGCGACACAGCCAGACGAGGATGCGGAACTGCGCCCAGAAGGGCACGCCCAGCATCTCGATGCCGAGGCGGTTGTGAAGGACGAGCTGCGCATCCTCCTGCCCGCAGGCGATCACGGAAAGGTCGGACGAACGCGCGAAATCCTGGCCGAAGAACGACCGGGCGTGGGGATCGAAGGTCGCGACGACGGGCGCCAGCACGCGCTCGATCCACTCGTCGATCCACGCCTCACGCCAGGCGCGCACTGCGTCGCGCACGGCGTCGCCGATCGGCGCGCCCGGCCCCGCCAGCAGACCGCCGGCGGTGTCGAAATCCTTGCCGGGCACGAGGCGGACGACGGCATAGGCGGGCGACATGCACGCCTCGACCGTCGCGCGCGGCAGGAAGACGCCCGATCCCTTGGCGGGGACGACGTCCAGCTCCTCCTCCGCGGCGTCCTTGTAGGTGTTGCGCAGGTCCGCCTCCCACGCCGCCTCACCTTCGGCGGTCCATGTCTTGCCGGTGCGCAGGCAGATGCGGCGGTAGAGGCCGTGGGCGATCGCATCCTTCAGCGTCAGCCGCTGGACGACGCCCTTGCGCTGCCCGCCGCGAATCTCGCCGATCAGCTCGTTGAACGGATTGTCGGCGCCGTCATGCGTCGAGATGACGACGACGCGTCCACCCCACATCAGCAGCGCCAGCGCCGCCTTCAGCACGCCCCAGAAGTCGTCGTGGAAGGCGGCTTCGTCGATGATGACGACGCCCTGCATGCCGCGCAGCGACCGCGGCTTGGACGACAGTGCGACGATCGCCTTGCCGCTGGGGAAGTCGATGCGAAGCGCCAGGATGCCCTTGTCCGACCCGTCGTCGAACAAGAATTCGTCGGACGCGGTCGCCGCGGCGTCGAACGCCTTCGCGAAATCGCCACAATAGGCGATGAATTCGCGGGTCATATCCTTGTTGTAGGCCAGGTAATAGACGTTGGACGGGCGCTGTGCCGGCGACGCGGTCAGCACCGCATCCGCCGCGAAGCCATAGGTCAGCCCAGTGCGGCGGCTCTTCTCCGACACGAACAGCGGGTGCGCATGGCTCAGCTCGATCGCCTCGATCTGATAGGGCAACAGGACGGCGGGCGCCTCGGCGGGCAGGGTCATGCCGATAGCCCCAGGATGCCGAGCCGTACCGCGCGCAGCGTCGCCTCGCTGGCGCCCGCGGCGCGGCCGGCGGTTTCGGCATCGGCGGCAGCGCGTTCGCGGGCGCGGCGCGCTTCCTCCTCGCGGATTTTCGCCTCGCGCTCGATGTCGATCTTCGACGCGCTGGTCGCGTCCTTCACCGCCTTCGCCAGGCGCGAGAGGTCGAGGACGGACAAATCCTCCTCCGCCTCGCCGGTCATGTGCGGCATCAGCACGCGCGTCGTCAGCGAGGTCATCAGCTGGATCATCATCCGGCCCTGCAGGTCGTCGGCGCTGCCGAATTCGCGACCGAACGCCTCGGCGACGCTACGCATGTCGCGCTGCTGCTTCGCCAGTTCGGCAAAGCCCTTGGTGTAGCGGCCGACCGCTGAGCGCGACGCGTCGCCGCCCATGTCGCGGATGCGCGCGACGATCGCGTCGATCGTCTCGCGCCGCTCGATCGCGTCATGCACCGCCGCCAGGATCGCCGGCGGCAGCGCGTCGATGGTGGAGCGCGCCATGGCGTTAGTCCCCGGTGCGGTGCCGGCTGACGCCCTCGACCGTCAGCTGGCCGGTCGCGACATCGCGGCCGTCGGCGAGTACGCGCGCGACGGTATAGGGACCCAGCGCCTCGGCATGGACCAGCCCGGCTCCCCCCAGCCACAGCAGCTGCTCGGCTACGTCGCGCGCGGCGACGCGATGGCCCAGGCTGCGCAGCTGCAGCGTGAGCGTGTCGTGATTGTGCTCGCCGCCGATCTCCTCCAGCAGGTCGAGGATCGCGCGGCGGACGATGGGGAGTGCGAGCGGCGGGATCATTCGGCGCTCATCCCGCGCTCGATCAGCATGCGCAGATATTCCTGCGTCGTGTCGTGCTGCTTCGACAGGCCGCCGATATGCCGTTCGAGGCCCTGGACCGAGGCGACGACCTTGGTCAGCTCGGTGTTGAGCGCGTGGCGGGTCGGCGGCTTGACCAGCTCGGCCTCGGCGACCTTCAGCCGGCTTTCATGGTCGCCCAGCTGATCCTTGATTCGCTCGTAGCGGGCGTCGCGCTCGCGCCGGTCGCTGGCGAGTTCGGCATCGATGCGCGTGCTTTCGGCGCGCGCGTCCTGGCGCACCGTGGTGAAGGCGCCGTCGACGCGGTTCTTCTCGACGACCGCGTCCGCCTTGGTGACGAACTGCGCCTTCAGCCACAGCACCGCGCAGCCGACCATCATCGGCGTGAGAAAGACCGCGACCTGCCAGCTGACGGTCCAAATTTGAAACCACGACAATGAACGCACCCCGGTTGTGTCGGGGTGGGTGTGCTGGAAGGAACGCGCCGGGGACGCCTTCCGCAACCGGAAGGGCGATCCCGGCGATCACCCCCGATGCGTTCAGTCTCGCTTTCCTCGTGGGAAAAGTTCATCCATCCGCTTGTTGACGCACATCGTCACCTCCTGCTTCTCAACGAAGCCGCGTTCGATGCAGCGGAGCAAAACCGAGCATCCGATACGATCGATTTTCTTGTCGCCGCTGCTCTCGGTCGCCCTGCAGAATCGCTCGCTTCTGCTGACTTTCCTGATCGATAGCTTCATTCTCTGAAAACTGCGGGCCAAGACAACAATATCATCCTGGCTGGTCACCTCGTTACCATTATCCTTCTGAGGCACAGATGGAGTCAAAACATCCGCGCTAGGCCTGGCCGGCGCGATGATGCTCGGAGATATCTCAGCGGAACGCGCAATCGGCGCCACGGACTGTGGCGATCGTGTTTCGACCTCACTCGACAGCGACTGGCGCGTTGACAATGGAGGCACGGCCAGCGGAATTGCCGCTGCGGTGCTACCATCATTCACCGTTCCTTCCGATTTCTCGCACGGCCCAATCAACCGGCCAATGATCGTCTTCCTGCCAGACGAGCGCCCCCCCGATCGGTTCAGCACGTCGGTATACTCGTCGATCTCAAAGGACGTATCGCTTATGATACCGGAATATCGGTACGAAAAGTCGACCGATATCGTGCTGCATCTCCGGCGGCCGGAAAGACGGTCATTTTTCAAGTCGATAGTAACCGTGGAACACTTTTCCATCATGCCTTCACGGCGCTGTCTCTCAAGGACGCTCTGAAGCGCGCTCAGACCGTTTCTGTCCCCCACACACACTTTCTGTGGCTGCCGCGTCTCGACACTCTGACCGCGCATCCGGGCCGGCAAAGTCTCGCGCACCTCCCACTCGCCGGCAGCCATTTTTGGTAATTTCCCATTGACTACAATATCTTGATCCTGAGCAAATACATAGCTCCCAAAGCAAGCCAAGGCTGCTATCGCGGCGATACGCAAAAGGGATCTCATGAGATAACCGTCCTTTTATTTCTTGCGGAGCGAGTTACTGCATGCATAACATGTTGTTCCGCATTCTAGCGGAGTAAAACGGGAGGATTATTGATGAAGAGCGTAGCCATTGCCGCCGCGATTCTACTTTTCCCATCTGCTGCCTTCGCGCAATCGGCACAAACTGGCCCTGACGGACGTTACAAAAACGCCGTCGCAACACGAGCATTTCCCGCTACCGTATCATCAAGGCTTTCGGCGGAAGAACCCTTCAAAAACGCAGTACTGCTTCGATCTGGATCGGGGAACGTCAACGCAAAATCGCTCCTGAAAAGAGTGGCCGATCCTGATAGGTTCGACGATCCAATATGGGAGGCGCGTCAGGAATGCATCTACAATTGTCACGCTGACGCAGATTCCTTGGCGTGGCAAAATTGCGTAGGCCTCAACTACGATGCGCAATATTACTGCGAAGACTCGTACAGGCAGCAGGCGGAAAACTGCGAAAGTGGCTGTGGGTAACAATAGGCGATAAGAGAGGGGTGTAGGGGTTTTGTCCTGCACCCCCGCTAAAAGGGCTTCTTCAAAGGATTCCATCCCTTGAACAGCTCTCCTCTTGTTATAAAAACAGGTGTTCCTGAAGCCCCGACTCGCCTGAAAAAATCTCTGTTTCGCCTGATAATCACATCTGACTTAGACAGAGCAGGTTCGGTAATGGCTGCCTTCGGATCAATACCGACATTCATCGCAAGCTTTTCCGCGTAGGCGCGACTGGGCCGATCAATCGCCATCAATCCCTCAAAGTATTCCGCGAACTCTTCGTTCGATTGCGCCATCATACCGATCCGAGCGAAGTATGCGGAATCCTCCCCCAGGATGGGAAGATCGTGAATGAATATTGAAACCTCCCCATTCTTGAATTTCGGATCGTTGATTAATGATTTGATAGCTTTTTTGCACACTGCGCAATTATAGTCCGTGAACATCGCCACCTTGATCGGCGCATTCATGCTGCCCAAGCGATTTCCGTATTCATCTGAGTACAACCAGGAAGAGCTAGCGGAAATCGCCGCCATGACGGCCTTGGTATCCTCCTGCTCCTGATATTGAGCCAAGCGGTTGAGCGCTTCTTGAAGGGCTTCCGGGTGCTTTATATAATATTGAGACAGCCGCTCCCCGGGATCTGCGCAAGCCGTCAACCCGGCCAGCAAAATCGCGGCTGCTACAAAACACGTCGCCTTCATTATCCCCCCCTGCCACGCGCGCAGAATAATTATCAGCTTCTGTGACACCCGTCATGCTCGGGGGATTTAGCGGTGCGGTCAACAGAAATAAGCTTGTCTCGAAATCACTATCGACAGGCTTATTTACCGATAGGTGATTTCCTCGCTTTCTGGTTCCGAACAACGATTTATAGGAACGATTGGAAGATCGTCTTCTATGTATTTCGGTGAGCCAACAGCGAAACAGCACACTCGGATTGGTGCATATCTGGCGGCGGCGCGGCTTGGTCGCGGCAAGCCAACGGTGCGGCCTGTCGAGGCAAACCTGCAGGTCCGTGACGGGCGCGCCCACTCGCGAAATGGATAAGCCTTAGGCGCGGCGATCGCAACGAGGATCGGTCAGCAATTGAGTTGGCCCCCGAAATGACCTGACAGGGTCTCGCTCTTAGATAAGAGTGAGCCATATGACTGAGCATACGACTAGGCGCTACAATGGCGGCGAGGTCCTCTCCGGGGTTCAGCGCCGGAGGCGCT